>Ga0123354_10014518_pt1 | contig 12269 bp, 12 predicted proteins | sample TergutLab28metaG_2_FD_97872 | JGI IMG/M metagenome (GOLD analysis project Ga0123354, IMG submission 97872) | Labiotermes labralis P4 segment gut microbial communities from Petit-Saut dam, French Guiana - Lab288 P4 | ecosystem: Host-associated > Arthropoda: Insects > Digestive system > Gut ... | reverse complement strand
TAGGGGTGGGAGTAAAATATATGGGTGTACAGTGTAATACAGGGCCGTAGTGTAATGTATTGGGTACAGTGTAAAGTAGGGGTGTTACAGTGTACTGTAGGGGTGGGAGTAAAATATATGGGTTTAGAATGCCATGTAAAAATGTATAGTGTAATGTAGGTGGTACAGTGTAAAGTAGGGGTTTACGGTCATTGACGGGTGAGAGTGAAATATAGTGTGTCAAGTACTGGCTTATAGTGTAATGTCAGGGGTACAGCGTGAAGTAGGGGTGTCCAGAGTCACGTAGAGGTTAGAGAAGAAACATATAAATGTACTGTGTAACACAGGGGTGTACCCAACAAACAGATAACTAAGTTACATATTTTAATGTGAAAAGAGTACCAGTCTTTATCATAACAGTTTTGCAGAATGCCCCAAATCTAAAATATTTTTCAGGAAGTAAAATTAATTCTTACGTAGATATGATTCGTCGTAACTGACGTTACGAACAGCGAAATCAAGAAATGAGAAATCGTCCCCAGTGTATGCCAAAGTGACTTCTTTCGTTTGAAGAAGGAGAGCCAGTCCAATATAGAATAAATTGTGAGCTCTGAGACGTGGGGACAGGAAGGGCGATAATGTCACAGAACATATCAGAGGGTAGGACTCCATCTTTCACAGTGCTTTCCTACGCTCTGATTTCAGTCCATAACTCAAGTCTCATCTTTTTGCCGCGAGGATCATGGAAACGATGACGGATGTTGTGTCGAGCAGCGAGCAGTGGTCAAAATTTATGTAAACTGCCGACAGAAATTCTCATGGTGACTTTCGGGCCATTACCAAGGACTTCGATCAAGACAGCCATATTCAAAAAACACATTTTCAGAAAAGGAGCCATTCACTTAGATTTCGGCTTTCTAGATATCAAATTCTGTATGGAACTTATCGATTTCCGCAGCTAGCTAGCTACCTACCTAAGTAACTAACACAATGGAGTAAGTCCTTCTTGAAAAGAGAAAAGTTCCTTAGCTAGTCATGAAATCTCCGGCACTTTGTGGTATGCGAAGGCTCACTGCCATGTTCAAGAGCCCGTTACTTGTCCCTACTCTAACGTCACATCTATCCAGTCCACGAAACCCCAAACGATTCAATATCCATTTTAATATTATCCTGCCACCTATGAATAGGTCTTCCAAATGGTCTCTGAATACAGTTTCTAAAGAACACTTGGACCAGTCTGTTGAATATGAGAGCCACATCTCTCCGTTTAGTTTACTTACATGGATATAAACGCATTCACTCAATATAAATAAATATAATCCAGTATCTAATTGGGAATTACATTTTTGGACAGCCATGCAGTTATACATTATAATTATTTCTGCAGGTTAATAACTCAAAATAAATGGTAAATGTAGGTAAATGTAAAGGTAGGTTCAACCTGTAACAGGCCACGAAGTTCCAAAACGGGAGTAGTGGTATAGCTCTACTCTTTTCTTAACCCAGGAGCTATATGGGGGTAGGTAGTCAAAGCCACGCCCCGGCCGTTTACCACCGGGCAAAACGCGGGAACCAACGTAGAGAAGGCTGGGTGAGCACCAGCGCCGGTCTAAACGGGTGTCGAAAATCTCCCCTCACCGGGATTCGATCCCCGGATCGTCAAGCCCGTAGCGAGTCGCTATATCGACTGAGCAAACCCGGCCCACAGAGAGAGTTCACCTTATAATCTGCCACGAAGGCATAGAGGGGGAGTGAAGTTATAGATACACTCTTTCTTTAACAGCCGTGCTGGACGGGAATGGGTGGGTGAGTGGTTAAAGCCAAGCCCTAGCCGCTTAATCCCTGGAAATGACCCGGCACCCGTTGTATATGAGACGAAGGGCCGGACTGTACCGGTGCGGATAATCTCGCCCCGACAGGAATTTCATCCCCGGACTATCCAGCAAGTAGCGAATCGCTATACCTACATACGCACCTATTTTCAATTATCAAAGTTAGGCAGAGAGCCCTACTGACACAAATAGCATAGTGGTTACTAGGCGAACCAGCCGGTTTCAAAAACAAAAAATTCTACGTTTTGCCCCACAGAACGCATTCGAGTGTTCTCAGTGGATTTCTAAAAACACACAGAAATTATTTCCCCCAGAACACATAAACTTGTTTTTATAACCTGGGTAGAATGTATTTACTGCACGGTACGACATGAATCTTTCAATACAGTTGAGTGTGACTCAAGGTGGGGACAAAGTGACACTGGCAGAAGTCTCTCCCCGACTACTTCGGTTTTCCCCTGTAACTATCATTCCACCACTGCTCCATCGTCATTTTCAACTACGTGTTGCCCTTACAAGATGGGCAAATGCGTGAAGCCTGAGAACCCTCCACGAAGCAATGCTGTTTCGGAAATCGGAGATCATTGGATAGAAACGAACTGCCGTTTTGTTTTGGTCTTTACGCAGTTAATGCCACAGATTTTGCTCTCCAGTAAGTTTGTTTTTGATTTGAGATGGCATAAAATGAACTGGGTCCCAAAATACCCGAAGGAAATGGAACTCCTAAAACATATAGAAGCAGATAGAATAATATTAAAAATTCACCTTATATATAGATTGTGAGTTTGCGCAGCAGTCATATATATATATGCCACTGAGGCGCGTTCGTGCAACCATTTTTGCTGTGAAAAAGCACTATTACATATTCTTAATGCGTGTTTGTAGTCTTAGTTATTCAGCATGAAAAGCGCATGCGCCATACTGTCACCTGCTCTGCCCCGCTTTACAAAATTCTAAACACATTATCTCATTAACGGCACGATTTTCGAAATGAGCTATTAAACATAAAATGGTGTTTTGATTTTATCTACAAATTTTGTCTGGAACATTTCTCATTCCAAGAAGTACTGAGCGAGATTTGATGAAAAATATACACTGGTCAGATTTTAATGAATGAGGTACACACACACACACCTTTACCTTTATGTATATAAAGGTAAGGCACCCCGTTACAGGCCTGGAGTGGCCCAGAGGGTTCCAGGAAGTTAAGGTTCCCAGATTTCATTACAACGGCACCGGCCGCCTTTACCCCCAGGAAATGTTCCTGGTACTCATTTCTGTTAGAGGCTGAGTTGACCCCAGGGCCATAGTGCGATCGGAAGAATTGTATATCAATGAAAAATTCCAATGACACCAGCTGGGATCGAACCAGCGACCTTCCGATTTGTAGCTCAGCACCTTAACCACTGTGTTACCGCGGTCCCACACACACACACACACACACATATATATATATATGTATAATATATAATACATATAATATCAAATGTCATTAAAATTCGTCCAAGGGGAGCCGCGAAGTTCCATGCGGACGGACAGACAGACAAGACGAAGCTCACAGACTTTTTCGAAATTTTGCGAAAGCACCTAAAATGCGAAAAGAAATATTAAATTAAGAATATACTGCAGTGCAGAAATATTAAGGAATACACCATGCAGACTAATTCAGTATGTATCTTGAACGAACCACAGTGGATTTACTGTGCAGTATCCTCAAGGATGTATACTGACAGCACGTCTACCGCACGAAGCACTACACATAGACAAAGCACACGTTCCCAGCAGACGAGCCCAGCATGCCCATTGCACAATCCACAATACAAGACAGGATCACAAAGACAGCACCTGCTTCCGAGAACCCCGACACACATGTGCATCACCCTCTGACCATTGTACATAACGAAAGACCACTGGCAAGAAATCAGTGACATGACATGTGGCATGCACCCACTAGGATAAAAGACTCAGCTCGCACCGCGCATTAAACACACTCCGTCTCGGTTATAAAAACCAGTCAGTTAATGCTGTATAGGGAAATAAGCACAGTCCGTTCAGATCCACACAAAACAAATAAATACACTCTGTGGGCAGGACGCGGCATTTGCGAATGTTAATCCTGGTGGTACATATAGTGACCACTGGGCTTTAGAGGTTTAAATTCATAATGTTCAAAAAACGTGCATCTAGCATTGGCATCTAATCCGCCTTGGAGAAAAACTAACACAACAAACTTCAGAATTTCTAATACTGTAATATTCTGGGGTGTCATTCATGTGTTGGCTTGTGAATATGTTCAGTGTTTCAGTGGAACATGCCACCTCCTTGATACCTACCCAGCAAACCACAGTAGAAATCCGGTTATCCGGATTAATTGGGACGGCTAGCCATCCGGATATGCAGAAAATACGGATAATTGGATTTTTATAACAATAGGCTATTTTGCCAGTTGGAATTTCCGCTGTTAACTATTTACAATATGTGTCTGCGTCTAAACATTTCGACCGCGCCTGATCTGAAGTTCTAGAGGCCATAACACTGTGCTGTACTTGGTCTGGTACCCGGTAATTTCAAGGCAACTTGGTTTCGGGTAAGCGAAGGGTGAAACCGATCCGGATGACCAGTATTTCGATAAGTGGAATTCTACAGTACATGACTCCATATCTCACACGATAGTAAACTTCAATACCGCTACACTGTCTTGTCTTTGCACTCGCAAAACAGTGATGATAGGGTACATAGACATTTACTATAGTGATCAAATCGAGAATGAGGCGGGCAGGGTGTGTAGCATGTATGGGAGAGGGCAGAGGTATATTCAGGGTTTTGGTGGGGGGACCTGAAGGAAAGAGACCACTTGGAGGGCCCAGGAATAGATGATAGGATAATATTAAGATGGATCTACAGAAGGTGGGATATGAGGGTATGGACTGGCGGTAATAAACCTTCGGGTCCCGTAAAATGCGGGGAATTTCTTGACTACCTATGAACCGCTTAAATTATCAAGACGGACTATGCTCCGTGGAGTAAGCAAGGAAGGAGGTAGGACATTCTACTGTAAAGCGAGCAGTGGGCACCGTGACGTCCAAAATATACAGGTCATTAACAAAATGATTAATATAATAATAATAATAATAAAAACAGCAAGAGCAACAACGACAAACAATCCACAATAAAGCACTGTCGACAATTAGGTATCTTTGTACTGTCATTTCTCTGTTAACTTTCTATCCCATACAAAGGGTAAAATTAAAATTAATATTTTTCGAATACGTCCACCTGCTATATAAGAAGCAACACTGCTGGACCCTTGCTGACCCAGTTTTGCCTCCAACTCGGAAAAAATGTCAGCGCGTGCCGCGTTAGTAATGTGGACGGCAGGGACATAAAAATTCAATATGGACGGGCATTGGCCCGCAGTGAGATGCTGTTCAACCTACATCGTCTTACAAACAACTTCTCTGAATCAGACAATATGATACAGAAATTTATTGCCCTTTAGTTGTATTTACGTATGCTGCAAGGAGATCCCGAAGCTCCTGGCGCATATTTATACCCATTATTTGATTAGTAGTTAGCTCATCTTTGTCTTTGCAGTACAATAAGCACGAGAAACAAAGCTCTGTATTCTATTATATTCAAAGCTAAATGCCTTCATAAAACAAAAGGATCATAATAGATATAACGTACGCCTTCTACAAAGCTACGACTCTAACACAAAACATTTCCGATCCAATAAACACGTAATTAACATTTCTAACCGTTAGGTTTCTCGAAGGTTCGACAGTTGATATTAAACAACGAGAAACAGGCGCTTTTCACAGTAAATAAATTAATGAATTAATAAGTAATAACAATACATATCAGCGCGTCTATCAGAAGGATGTATTGCAAGTCCTAGAAATGCAAGGATGGAGGAGACAAGATGAGGAGAGAGATGAATTGAGGCGTCTCTTGAGGGAGACCAGGGCCCAGAAGGGGCTGTAGCAACATGGATGGGTGGATGGATATATGCATGGATGGAACTAAATAAATAAATATTTATTTATTTATTTATATTTATATATACAATTCTGCTCTGAACAGGTATTTTCGTAAACGGAACGTTCAAAACCCTTCCTACCATTTATAAAATAAAATAAATTTCTTGGCTGAAGTGGATAACATGAAGAATATTTGTGGTTGACTTTACAATGTTTTCAGAACCTAAAGACCTACACACTGTCTACGGTAGGCTGGTAACACTGTCTTCCAAAGCAAGGAATCCTGTATACGTACGTCTAACAAACCTCTGCATGTGAACTTTGTGTTATACACCATCCAAAAACACTCAGTGCACTAATAACTAAGATTACGACAAACACCGCCAAATACGTGTACCAATACACTATACTATAGTATATACTACACTATGCAATACTGTACTATATCACATTATACTTTACTATACTATGCTAAACTACACTAAACTACAATCCACTACAATACACTATGCAATATTATATTAGACTATACTATACAATACTTTACTAAAGTGAACTAAACTCAACTACAGTATCTTATACTACACTACACTACACTACACTACACTACACTACAATGTAATGCAATTTTAATCTAAAATTCAACAATAATTATATCTGAATTTTTAACCAATTTTAGCCAATACTGTATATTTTATTATTCCCTTACATGGAATAACAGTCTAAAATTGTATGTATATCAATGTATTAACTGTAACGGGGAAGTCGACACCTTGGAATTATTTTCCATGCACGTTGTTTGAAAATCTACTTGATGACGGTCAAAAACAGCGGAACATGTTGCAGATGACAATTGAATGTAAGGTGCTCTAAAATAAATACGATAAAAAAGGACACCCTGTATTATAGACCATTAAATGAACATACGCAGCCTGCCGGAAAAAGTTCTACCTGTTGTGCACTTTCATTTGAAGTGCCAGTAACCAAATATAAAGAAAACGAGAACTTCAAGCCTTCTTCATTGCCACAGCTCTCAATAACAAAATGATGAAAATCCCGTTAATGCGATGGTTAATAATAATAATAATAATATTTAAAAAGTGATGTACGAAACCGATAAAATGTTAAGAAGATTTTTACGGAACTCATCGTCACCAGTACTGATCCACAGCAACGCACAGGCACCCAAAATCGCACACATACCGACCGAACAATGGGGTACAAAAATCTGGGCGATACTTTGGAGGGACTGTACGACAAAGGGTATACGGAGCGCATTACTGTTCAGTTGTGCCATCAGGGCGAGTTGCGTGAGTACCCCTTTTAGATCCCATTCAGATGCGTAACACTTAAACACAAAATAATACAAATCTATGAAGATTAATAACAGAAAATGAAATTTAAAGATAATTAAACAAGTCACCTTGACTGTAAATCTGTTGCTTTGTGGCCTTGTTTTATATTTGTATTGCGTAATTAAACAATAATATACAAGCAAATCGTGTGGGGTTAACTAGAGATCCATAAATCCAACACAGAAAGCAAATAAAGTATCCACTGACAATATACAAATATTTACAGACCAACAATCCAGTTTTGCAGCTTTGATTCGGCTTCGAAAGGAAACGTTTTGTAAGACTAAAAGGTACCTCGACAGATTAAATCTCACGCGATTTCTACAAACCTCTACGTAAAAATAAGAAAGGCCATTTGTCTCCGTCATTTCCATTAACGGTCCCAATTTTTCTTTCCGGTGTTAATTTCAGTATCTGAAGCAGCATCGTCACAATAATAAAAATTACGTAGATAATCAGTGGAAGATAATCCTTTTACTCTGCGGATTATATATTCAAAGAAATGCATACAGAGTTTCGGATGGGAAACCTGGAGGAAAATGACCGTCTGGAACGCCTTAGTAAAGACTGAAGTCCTGTAGGAAATAATACTGGGTCTTTTGTACAGCAGTTCCCGACGATTTGGACGATCGAAGACTGTTATAACCTTCAAGACAAAAGCACTACCAACCTTCAAAATTTCGAAAACTACACATCGAACGACAGAGCGTCAAATCGAGAAAACTTGAATCTTTATCTGGTGAGATATTAGAGACACATAAATAAATAAATAAATAAACAAAACAAAGATACAAAATGAGTAAAAATCATGGCATTCCATGTGCTTCCCTACTTAATGGCAGGTCTAACATTTTCGTATGTTGACACCCTGTGATTTCAATTATACATGACTTTAAAAGAATCCAAGTCACCAGTACACCTAACCGCAAACAGCTGTACACCCCGAGTTGTTGTAAATATAGCTCCAATTATAATAGAATTATTACTATAATTACAGCCACGCGAAGCTTACCACAGAAAAATATCCACCCAGGAAATCATGCTCGCGTTGGAAACCGTAATATGCAACACAAACCAATACACGTGTTTCCAGGAACAAGACCTACAGACAAACCAGGTTACATTCATAGCTACAGTAACAGGACAGATAATTTAATTCGCATACAGGTATGTGCCGAATAACGATATTTCGGTCTACGACGGTGGTCCCATAAGATTATAATATATATACAATATAAAAATATATTACATATAAAACACAATATATCAAATTAATTATATTACATTACATTACATCATATCATATATATCATATTATATATCACATCATGCCATGTCATGTCATGCCATATAATATAATATAATAACATATAATAGCATTTAATATTATATTATATTATATTATAACACTTACAACTGTATTACAATTGCCTACGGTACAGTAACATGCTGTACAGGTTTGTGGCCTAGAAGCAATAGGCTATACCATATAGACAAAGTATGTAGTAGGCCATACTATCTAGGTTTGTGTAAGTACACTCTATGACGTTCGCACAACGAAGAAATCCCCGAACGGCAGATTTCTCAGAAAGTATCCCCGTCGTTGAGCGACGCATATCTGTACTATTCTGTTGAAAAAGGGTACATGTAAAAGCCTATTCAAATGGAGAGAAGAAAACCGGTACTTTAAGGCGCAACGTATCTGTTACTTTCATTTTCCTACAAGGTCTCTAAATCAGTGAGCCATTGTACATCTCGGAAACCTTACTGTCCTTTGTAGGCTCCTTCCCTTATTCAGAATCCGAAAGGGCTGATTTAATATCAGCAAATTTAATACTCTTTCGGATGCGTTACTGAGCAAAGCACGAGCGAATAAACGGCAATTCCTATTTCCATTCATTCATGGGGAAACTTTTACTGTAACTAAGGACGATGAGAATATAAAGAGCTACGCGAAGATGGGGCGATTCCTCTTTGATTTCGCGTTATGGAATTTGAGGCACGCCTGCAGAGATATACTCGAACGTCAGAAACGAACGATTACACTGACATCTCCGACTAGCACAGTTTCTGCTTCCTTCTGAACGTACACCACAACTGAAAACCCACAGTACCTATTACAAAGGGTAAGTTTCAGAAATTACATCACCACAAACACTACAAAATAAAAATAAAAAAACTACTTTATTGTGCACGATTTCAGACTTCGACCGTGGTGGAAAAGAAATCATCCCTCTTCTGGAATGTTACACAGCGTTGATTGGTAGGTACCGACGTTTCGGGACAATTTATCGGTCCCATATGCTAATATAATGCTTGTTAAAACACACCTGTGGGCCGAGACAGCGCAGTCCTATAGCGACCCGCCACGAGCTGGACGTTTCGGGGACTTAATCCCGGTGAGGGGATTCTTTTGGGCACGAGAAAGAATTTCATCGACATTTTTAGACAATCTGGGCCTCCGCCATCAGCCCTGGTCTAGCCTGGCCTAAACAAACATAACATAACCCAACCTAACCTAACCTAGCCTTACCTAACCCAGCCAAATAACACCCATCCCAATTCAACTTAACCTTACTCAACGTACCTAACGTAACCTAACCTAGCATAACATAAATTAATGAATAAATCAACAAATAAGAAAATAAATGCATCTAGAAAAAAGAAAATAAATAATAAAAGCGAAATAACTGTGAACATCAAACTCAATTCACACGTCCCCTACTGTTCCGACCTATGCAAATGTACAACACGATATGCTTGCTAACAGACAGGCGTTTCGCAGATACAAAGACACTTACAGCCTGCGATAAGACCAGAGTAATTCCCACCATTATGACATCAATCACGTGGTCTACCATTTGTTTCTCTGTTCTGCTTCCCTCCCTTTACATTTTCAAGTGGAACCAGAGCTATCTATCATAAAGCAGAATGGAAAGAAAAGAAACTACGGCCAAGCATTATTCACGTAATAAAGGGTTTTCTTGTCCCCATTCTACTGCAATCACAACTTAACCTTCTATGTACTATATATGGCTACACACAAAGTCTGTGTGGCCCTTTCTTCTCTATTTATACTGCATTGTGTCAGTAATAAAACTTTCTTGCAAGAAAAATACTTCGCTCTCGGAACGGAATCTCCCTTTTATGATACAACAGCACGAATCACGGTTTCAGAATCCGTGAATATTCAGTAAGACTTGCACAACAGACCCACTGAGTTTCCATACACTTATAAACGCTGTATATGACAATCGTGAGGCACTCGCAGAGATATTCTGAAAAAATATGCCGTTTTGATTGGTAGTTACCAACGTTTCGAATGGACCTGCGGTATCTGGCTACAGGGTCTAATGAGTTCAAGAACTACTAATTACATTTATTCGTTATCATTTTAATATTATTTCAGATTTATTATTATCATTATTATATTGAAACGAAATAAAGACACCGAACGTCATAACCCTAGTTTATTTCGGCATGGGAGAAATGAAGATTGACAAAGTTCATGACAAAGCACGAGACAGACAGACAGACATACGTTAAGACTTCATAGAATTTGTGCAGTTTGACGTTTATACGGGTTACGAACTTGAGTTGCTCACCAAACAAGTACTTAAAAGATTGAACCACGATATGGACCACGTCACGCAGTGATGGTGAGCGCTACGGATTTGGTAAATACAAAGTCGAAATATTAGAAGAAAATACTGTTCGATGTTTGCGAGAAAGCACATAGTTCTGAAGGCTACTTTACAGAACCACGATCACGACGTCCACACTCAACGATTTTAATTCAACGCAACAGAAAAGACCATAATTTACTGAAACTACATAACGTGTCCACGAATTTGTACTTTGTTAAAAGCCACTACTGTACTCCTGAGACGAAATGATTTGGGCTACTGAAAATCGTCGTTCAGCGGTGGAAATGGCTTCACTACCAATGAATGTGTGTCAGATATTCGCTTCTCTGGGATTTTACGTGGCGTAGATCGGTGGTTTCTTACCGATGTTTCGGCAAAACCTATCATTCTTTTTGCATTATATGACCCTTGAAGACGGGACAGGTAGGATGTCCCGAAACGTCGGTGACCAACTACCAATCTATTATTATTATTTAGCAGGTTGTACGATGTTTCCACATCTTCCTGTGCCCATTTGAGGAGTTGCTAGTCTTCCATCGGGCGCCTCCCCCGGTGGCGGATAGAGGAGAGCTCACCAGATATGCCGGGTACCGGGGAAATGAAATACCCGGGGCGGACCAAAACTAGCACTGCTGCCTTGCAGTTCGATACTGGCGTATCAAGGGCTAGAGGAAGAAACCCTTGATCAAAAATCACCTGGTCCTCCAATTTGGGGGTTGATGCAGCAGGACAACCCCCTGCTCATCGAGAAAAGAAAACTGCTAAAAAGCCCACTGGAAACATTCTGGATAGATGCTAACCTACGAACGACATAATCTACGTAAGAGGACTATACGACTAGGCACGCTTAATGTACAAGGAATAAGAAATAAAACAGGAGAAATTATAAGGGGTTTGGAAGAATTAAAACTACCCATCTACGCTGCGTAAAATCCCAGACGAGCGAAGATCTCATACAAAACGAGGGGGAAGCTTGAAATCACGAACGTATGTTGCACACTATATTTATCTGTAGTTCATTTAACTACGCTGTCAGTAACTAAATGGAAATACATAGCGTCAAATGGTCCAATAATAGTGAATGAGTTGCACGGAAAACCGTAGTGGCGTAGTTTAAAATTTTAACCCTGCACTTCCTTGGATAAACTGAGAGATGGGGGGAGTTAAAAACTTCGATAAGGTTAATCTATGTCCTAACGGAGATTCCAGCTGGGTAAAAGTTAAAGTTCACCCTAGAACAGTTCACGGAGGCCCTGAGGAGTAGATATAGCTCTACTCTTTCTTTAATCTCGGCGCTAGATAGGGATGGATGGTCAACGCCAGGCCCCGATCGCTTCACCCCCGGTAAAGACCCGGTACCCATTGTATAGGAGGTTGGTGGGCCTCAGGACCGGCCTGGAAGCGCGTGGAAAATTTCGCCCCTAAAGGGATTCGATCCCCGAATCGTCCATCCCGTAGCGAGTCGCTATACCGACT
>Ga0123354_10014517_pt1 | contig 12270 bp, 4 predicted proteins | sample TergutLab28metaG_2_FD_97872 | JGI IMG/M metagenome (GOLD analysis project Ga0123354, IMG submission 97872) | Labiotermes labralis P4 segment gut microbial communities from Petit-Saut dam, French Guiana - Lab288 P4 | ecosystem: Host-associated > Arthropoda: Insects > Digestive system > Gut ... | reverse complement strand
CACACACACACACACACACACACACCCCCCCACACACCCCACACACACACACACACACACACACACACACACACACACACGCGGCTTTCGAGATTTATCTATTAGATTTCGTACCTAAGAAAGTGAATTCCGAATGGATTCATTCATGAACTTAGGTACAGCAAGAAATAAAGTAAATTCAATATTTAACGTCTCAGTGTTGAATATTCAGTGTTTACTGAAATCGTTTTAATTTCAGTTGTAAATAAATGCCCTATCTAATTCACACATAAAATCATCCAAATAATATGATTTTCTTTAAGTTATTGAAATTTTATCCCTTCTCAAAAGACAAGAGGCGCCTACCAGCTTTATACAGTTCTCTCACTTTGCCGCCTCTTTCTTTCCACGCTGCTACATATCTAATAATTTTGCCCAGAAGTTCTTCCCTTTTAAACCCCAAAATTCAACACTTGTGATTCAACAAATTCCGGTCCACCATTCATTTACCTTTTTATGTCCATCTAATTGTTATATTCCAGTCTGTGCCTGCGTTTTTTATGATGCCTTTCTTCAGTTTTCTATCAACATTTTATGTTAATTTTCCTGTTGACCTTCAGGATGATTGTAATATATTTGGCGAAGTTCACAGTCATGAAACTTTTAATTATGCAGTTTTCTCCAGCCGTCCTTTCTTGCATCTTCCTTGGCACAGACACGTTTTCATAACTCCATACTCTAGCACCCTCAGACTCTGTTCTTCCCTCTATGTGATAAACCGAGATAAGCACAAAACAACCAAAAGAATTAACCTCCATGTAGTGTGTTCCGTCATAGCTTCGTGGCCTATTTAAGCCACAAACCTCAAATTAGCCTGCAGCGGCTGAGGAAATCTTCTCAGAATATGCGGACTTCTGTGCTCATTCAAATTCATTTTCCACGAAATGTACATCAGACCCGACCCGACCCGACACTCATCCATTGATTTGTTTCTGTATTTTTTGTTTGTTTTCCTTAGCAAGATTAATTTTCAGGACAGCATCGCCTTTCAGAAGTTTCAGACGGTCTAGAAGACGATCACGTTTCTTAATCCATAACCGACCCCAATAAAATTTCTTTGTTCAAAATACGAATGAAGATCAGAGAAAGATCGGCGAACCAAGCGACGGAGCTACTTACTGCCCTGCCAAAGACCAGCACTTCGATTCTGGAAGTGGCAAGATATTTCTCCATCTGCAAAGTGCTCAGACCTACTCTGGTGCTCACCCAGCCTCGTATTCAACACACGACGGGTGTTCTTTCCGTGGAGATAAGACGGCAACAGCATCAGACTAAATACTCATGACCATTTATTGCCGATGTAAGTATACATAGAGCTCTCCCACCAAATCCCACATGCCTTAATGTTCATAAACACAGGAACAAATTTATATTTTAATTATGTAGAAGAGGTAATTTTAAAATAAAATAGTCTAGGAATGTCATAGGAATGTCTCACACTTGCAGTAATTTTGCTATTGAAGTGGAAGTACGTCGACTTCCATCCTATCTTGTTTTATAGCTGTCAAAACAGCGACAGACGCCTAGCAGGCTTCGACATACCCCAGTGAGAGGACAACGTCATCTTCCTGCATCTTTTGTCTCATAAGAAACTGGAGACTATCGATAACAGTGTAGTATTTTTATTGTATGCATCTCATATGATATTGTCACTGTAAGAGGGATTAAAATGTTTCGATTTTCTTTCTTGTCACTTCCTTAAAGAAGATCTGCAAATAAGCGCCAATTTCGCTTTAGCATGTCCGCTTTTGAAAAATGATATTACAGATGAACATAATTGTGCAGAGAGAGAGAGAGAGAGAGAGAGAAAACCAACAAGATGCAACAATCAGATGTTTATTATCAACACTGCCTCAACATGTTTCGGGCATCATTATGCCCATTTTCAGGTGAACAAAGACCGTGTGTTACTGCATGTGGTGTGCTGCGCTGGTTCTGCTGGATGTGGTTGGTAGCGGTTGTGGGGCGCTGCCAACCACATCCAGCAGAACCAGTGCAGCACACCACATGCAGTAACACACGTCTTGTTCTCCTGAAGATGGGCATAATGATGACCGAAACATTTTGAGACAGTGTTGATAATATACATCTGATTGTTGCATCTTGTTGGTTTTCTCTCTCTCTTCACATTTTGCTCACGATGCACGGTCATAGAAACCTAAAGATGAACATAAATTTCTACAAATTTTTACAAATTTCACTCCCTCCCATAACGGAGACTTCACCTCAGAACCTAATGCCCTTCCGCGTGCGCCTGAAGCAAACTTTCTAGAGAATGTCAAGGAAATTTTTGTCAGAAGTGAAACTCAATTTCTTTCCACAGTTTTTTTTTCCTGAAAATCTACTGATTTTTTAGATAAGGAAACGAAGTGATATTAATGCTGCTAATATCTAATAGTATGGGCTAGTTTGAATGACATTTCGTATGCAACTGCACGTCAGCTGCTTTTCTTTTCGCGGCATGTGTAGGGAGAATAAAATTGTAGAACCTAGGAATGGTATATGTGGAAGCAGAAACAGGGCGATCTCGCAGCGAATTACGTAAAGCCTACATTTCTTAACCTGTTCAGAGAATCAAGTGGCATTTCACCCATGCCGGAAAAGGAATAATTATTCAGGCGTGATGTATGACCTTGATTGCCATTTGACCTTGGGTCGGGTAACTTTCTCCTTTCCTTGAAAGAAGACCACGAGCCTTGGGATCGTCTTCTTTAGCGGGATGTCAAGCATTCTGGCCCACAACACAAAACTTCTACCTTTGAATATTTTGCGCATTTAAATTGAACCATTGGGAAACATCTTTGATGAAACCAGAGTGGAAATTATTCTGGGTCTTCACCATTCTTTTGATCATCTAAATAATATTTCTCGAGAAGTCAAGGGTTAAAATAATTTACATCTTTTATGGAAGTCCATTCTAACGTTACGTGTTTCTTCAATGAAGCGGTGAATTAATTCAATCCTTTCCCTTCCTATTGCACAGTTTTGAGCATAGAGCTGCCATCTGTTTAATCGAATGAGTACTATTACAGTCTGAGAATGAGATGTCGTACAAACATGGCCAACATGCGTGCAGAATCATAAGCCGTCCACTGTTGTGTGCAGGCATGGATTTGCAAAGGGTATATTATGCAAAATACATTGTTCCGACTGTAGACGTGCGGGTCGCATGCAGCCAGCGACAATGAAGTTTCTGTATTGACTGATAAAGAGACACATATATGTCCTAAATTTCCTAACAAGCGCAGTTCCTTCACACCGCTGCCATCAAGTTTGCAAAACGATTGAGTTGCCTTCACAGCATTCGTTATATTCTCCAACTTCTGCAGTGATTGTTAGCGGTGGTTCGGACCGTTACTTGCCAACCTCCCAGCGCAGAGGTCTGGGTCGAATCCCGGAGCACTACAAGTGGCATTCTTAGCAGACACACCTGCACTTGGACAGTTTTATTTTTGACTCTTCTGGCCTTATTATGTCAGCGTCATTTCCTCGATGCTTCATCCCCATATTTCATTGATCTACCCCATAAAATGAATAAAATTAGCAATTTGCAGCACTGTGAAATGCGCCACTTCTTTCTCTACCCTCTTCATATATTGTGATTTTCACCTGATTCTCTGTCTGTAGTCATACGTGTACAATTATATAAGCCTAAATTTATTCTGAAATATTCAGTGTAAAATGTTCTACGTCTCTGCTGGCTGTCGTATGTCGTTGAATGCCCCCAGAGTTTCATGTGAAGTGAAATCAGGGATGATATTTTTAAAACAAAATTACCTGAATTTTCCTACCGTAATACTACTCATGACTACACCCACACATTATTTGACTTTTTGCTTTAGTATTTCGGAATTGTGCGTATGGTCTGTATTTGAGAAAGAACACATCGCTTCGGAAGCTGAGTGTTTACATTTTCAAGCGAAAGAATTGGGAGGCAACTTCAGGATTGATTACTTCAGAATAATCTCTTTTCAGGTGGCGCAGTTGGTTGAGGCACTATCTTACAAGCCAGCAGGTCGTGGGTTTGATTCCCGATGGTGTCATTAGAGATTTTCATCGACTCAGCCTCTAACATAATTGAGTACCAGGAATATTTCCTGCGGTGTAAAAGCGGCCGGTGCGTAGGGCTGACAACTTTAACAACTTAATGTGCCGATTGTCTTGAAATCTGGGAGCCTCACCCTCCTGCAATCCTCAGGACCTGTCCAGACCTGTAATGGGATTACTTTACCTATTAAGTAGGCACCATAACCGTTATTCTGTTCAAGAGTAAGGGAGCATTCTCTCACTTCTTAATCACCTAACCTATACAGCTGATACAGCAGTTTATTTTTGAAAATTGTAATGTATTAAGCGGCGGTGTGGCAACCAGCTTTGGTACCTGTTAAACATTGCAAGAAAAGGCAATGTTCCTCATTCGCCGTGAGGGCGCCCTGCGCGCCGTGTGACGTCAGTCGGTGATTCATCCTCTACCTTACACACAGCACTTATTTTCTGAGTACGCGTGGAAGTGAGTTCTTGGAAGTAAACGCCAGATGACACTTGTCTGTATGAAGCAGTAAGGAGGTGCCTGTGATTCGGTCGACGTTACAGCGTCAGTAAACTTATCAGAAATCACTAGGACTCTAAACAATACGAAAGAACACGCTGAAGATTTATCAATGGAAATAACAGCTAGAGACACTGTTTAGTGGCATAGCGATATTCAGTTTTCTCTATCGCAAGGACAAGCTGTTTCTAATACCATCACAAAACACAGCTGTCATTATTTGTCCACCGCTGTAACAATCAAAAGCCTGAATTTTTTTTCCAACTCGATATACTTAAGCGTTTGGTTTGATTGCCAGAAGTAACTTGTATTCAATTCTAATGTCATCAGTCTAGTGCTCTCCGTCATCTAGAAATATGGCCTTTCCTGCAATTTATTAAATTTTTCAGAATTTTGGACCTCGGTGTTCTGACGCACTTCATACCCGCCAATGAGATGACGGCGCCATCATGATTTATTTGTCGGAATAAGTGTTGCAATCCATTGCAGTGTTGGGGAGCAAATTAAAAGAAGAATTGTCGTAATATTCCTTTACATCATCCCGGGCTGGCAGGAAATATTCCAGACGCCTTAATCTGGAGTTCTAGTACTGAAAAAAGTTCTGTTCCGTTGGATAGAGGACATAACTGGAATTAACATTATCGCCAGGAGTATGAAAATTTTCTTATTTTTCTTAAATTAAATCGTCTACTGAGATATGTTTATCAACATAAAATGAATTATAATTAAATTCCTTGTTCTGTCTCATTTATTTCCTCGGATTTTTAAATTTATTTTCTGCTAACAACCAATGACTTAATTCCAACTTAGCAGCGAGAGGCAGGTCCATTTCAGAGGAAAAGGAACTTCTGCCAAGCTCACGAAATTTGGCAGAATGTGTTCCCTATTGCCATAACATTGGAGGACACTCGGATAAAGAGCCAATCCAGTTAGCCCTTCCTCACCAGTAACGTGGGAGACACACGTGTGCTCCTGAGCATCAAACAATACCAGGTATAGCACTTCAATTTACTTTAACTCTTTGTATGTACTGTACTAAACTCTACAATTAAATTGCTTGACAATATTTTATGTCCATCGTTGCTTCAGAAAAAAGGTTCCGTGAGTGGCCGAGGGAGGATGGACTGTCGTGGTACTTGGTATTGTTCTCTTTTGGTAGAAGAGAACAAGCATGAATTGTTATCCCCAATTATGACCGCACAGTTTATTGCACAAATAGTACTACATAATGTGGGTGTTGTCAAAAGTGATAGTAAAAATCGGGGAACAGAAATCACGAAATATAACTTCTACAAGGCTCAAATAAGTGCTTAAAAACATTCTTTACGATCTTGAACAGAGTTTTGATGGCAATATAATGCAATCAAATTGAAACAAATATTAAGAAAGTTGTATGTTTTCTTCTGTCATCTGAATTTTATATGCCGACGTTTCGGAACACTCTGTCTGGTCCATCTTCATAGGCCTACGAAGATGGACCAGACAGAATGTTCTGAAACGTCGGCATATAAAATTCAGATGCCAGGGAATTACCCAGAAGGAAGCATACAACATTCAGAACACGGAGAAAGTTTTAAATCAAGAAATATTGAGAAAAACTTAATGCAGATACCAGAAAGCTGATTTGCCACACTGTACTGCAAACATCTGTATGATCCACATTTCCAGTATTTCCACTGACCGCCAACTTGGAAGGACCACCAGACGTTGCAGCCAATAAACACTGACCCTATATAATTAAGGATTTGACTGTAATTTGCTGAGTTACATCGTTGGTAACGCCAATTTCTTAATGTGGCCGATTGATGCTCCACTATTCTCTGTCATTTCATGTCACGTTCTGCGTGGAATACGTAAATCCACTACAGATTAATAATTTCTTACCTCAAACTAAAGAGAATTCTTCTCAATTTCAAAGGAACGTATCTTGATGCTCTTTAGGCAAATAATGCGTTTTCACTATAAGAGTCGTGCTGAACAATTGAGCACGCTCTGAGGGACGATTTCGTGTTGCATTGTTATTAGATTTAGTGGTACATAAAGTTGTGCCGTATATGGTGACTGTATCAGCGTACGGGGCTCGAAGAGGTAAAGCAGAAAATACGATTGGAAGACCTAGGCCTTTACTTTTATATTTCTGCTTCTTATTTTGAGAGTCCGAAGTTTAAACCTTGATTAGGGGCCCAAGTATACTGACTGAGGTTTTTATGTTTCTCCGCGTTTTATGGAGGCAAGTGTTTGGATGTCACCTCCATCGGGAAAAAATTGCTCCCTTCCAAACACTTTCAATGTTATTATTTACCAGTCAGCCTCTCACTCGACAGTTCTGACTAACTGAATAAGTGTGGCAAAGTCCTTCCTGAGAAGGCAGCGGTTCTTCAGATAGACAAATCTTCTCTATATTTCACAAAAACACAATTTTCATTACTGTGTGCGCACGAAACTACCAGATGTACCTACCTGAGCTGGAGCAATGCACAATCTGTATTGATAGGAAAATGCGAACTTTTGGGTTTAATGTTGAGTAAATAATTCATTTCTTTAAAAACTTGGCTTTATTTTAAAACAAATGCACTTCACATATTCTTGTACTCTAACTGCTTTATAATGTACAAAAATAAATACAGAAATTGAAGCTAGAATGTGATTATAGTGTAAAGCAGCTGTGTACACAAAAAGACATTGCTTGGTCGTCAACGTGCTGATTATTCTACTCTAAATGAGCAACGCATTAAGGGTTTGTTTTAAGTTACAAACCGAACTCATACATACATATATATATATATATATATATATATCGAAGAATGATTATTATTATCATCATCATCGCCTTGATCATTATCACCATTATCGCCATCGCTTCCTTCGTTATGATCTACTGAACTTATTCGAAGTTGGCTGAAAGATGCTTCTCTGTTTTTAAACTGAAATTATTCGGAAGTATTTTATATGTTTTCAAGGATTATGTGCACAGAATTTCTTATCGAGAATTAATTGCATATGGCTAGCCAGAGATAGTACTGGTGACTTTCTTTGTGTCAAGAGACATTCGGAATGAAATTGGGCTGCATTAATAATTTATAACAAAATTATTACTTCCGGGGAATTGTTAATGTCTCCCTGTATTAGTCAGTGGCCTGTTCAGGTGTACCTGTGGGAGAGTAAATTATAGCAGACGAATTTTCAATCTCGGCGGCAGACTGGGCGAATTGTAAGCTTGAAGACCGGGCCACTTTACCTTCGTGAATCGAGTCTCCGGTCCACAGCGAGTGCAAGAAAAGAACGCCCCAGAAAACAGAATTATATTTTCAGATCTGCTTGGAATCCAACCCCGATTTCTCTATGCCCAGCTTGCAAATTAGACGCTACATAATATGAATTTTCACAGTTCCCTATTTACATGAAGAAACGGTTCACTGACTTTACACAAAACATATCTAACACATGAACAATTATTTCTTTCTTACAACAACAAATATGACACCACGCAATATATACATTTAAACGACTCCTAAGATCCTTTCATAGTTTACATATGATTAGCATAGGCCCTTCTACGTTCTGAAAATTGCGTAGTGAGCAAAGTTGGGTCTTTGATTTTCTTTTTGTAAAGCTCATTTGCCGGGCTTGGGGTACTGGTAACCGGACTGAGGCGAGAACGAAGGTGCAGAGGGGCGTTGACTCCCTGAAGTAGGAAGTCTGCCACCAGCACCACCTGAAGGCCCAAACCCTGTGGAACCTGTGAACGAAATAGTAGTTTAGACAGAAAATAATTCAAATATTTTCATACTACGAAATATTGTGGGCATGCACGTGAAAGCTGATTATTTCTACACACTTTGCCCGGAATATTTATTGACCTGTTAGGTATTCGTATTTGTGATTCTGAAGTCTTGTGGATCTTGTCGTTAATCAAAGAAATTAGTTTTAGTAATGCTTAGGGTAATTATCAGGACCTGATGGCAATGTTGTGTTGGCTTCTCTGTCAGACTTCAATTTTAAGAGGATATGTGTGGATATTGCTCAACCCAGGGACAGCGCGGTCTAAAGGCGCGCGTCTGCGGCCGCTCGCCTGCTCGGATTATGGGTTCCAATCCCGACGGTGGCATGGATGTTTGTGCCTTGTGAATGTTGTGTGATTTCGGGTAAAGTTCTTTGCGACGATTCGATCACTCATCCAGATGGGTTCTACCGACTGTGGTGCGTCGTTGTGTGTGGTCTAGAAACCTCGTGAATGAGGAGGTTATGGCCCGGGTTGGGCCGCAGCGCTATAGGAGATAATAATGTGTGACTTTTGTCCATCGTGTTGTATTACAAATTTTTTAGAAAATGGGCCAGCCCCGCCCACAAGTGAAGCAATAGAGACAAACCAACAGAGTCATGTTTTCTCATTCACGTAACCTACCTCCGAATCCACCACTCGGATGGCGTCCAGTACCGCTAGGGTATCGACCGGCACCACCGCCGCCTCCACTAGGATATGCACCTGCACCACCGCCGCCTCCACTAGGATATGCACCTGCACCACCGCCGCCTCCACTAGGATATCCACCTGCACCACGGCCGCCTCCACTAGGATATCCCCCTGCACCACCGCCGCCTCCACTAGGATATGCACCTGCACCACCGCCGCCTCCACTAGGATATCCACCTGCAGCACCGCCACCTCCGGCTGCCTCTTCACGAGCATTCTGCTCTAGGGACCTGAGGATCGCCTCGGGAATGGGAGGTGGTGTAGGCAAGTGAGCACCTTGTGGCACGAAGCCATTCTCGTCGGCTGTATACGTTACACTAATGGTGTTGCCATCCGGTCCAGCATAGGAGTAAGATCCTTGCACTGTCTGGGCTTCAGCGTCAGGCCCAGCGCCTGCATTCTTCAGGTAACCCTGTTCTTGAGCTCGAGTGCCATCTCCCGTCTCATAGCTGTAAACAGGAGGGTTTTGGATCAGAATTCTTGGAATGTGTCAGGACATTTAGTAAATTTAGTCCAAAGTTCGTAGAGATTTCAACGGGAAGTATTTACGGTTGCCATTTCTGTGTGTCATTTCCACACGTACTCCCTCCATTGATCCTCTCTAATTATGGCTGTAGAGGGATTTTATGGGATCCCAATTTCAGTGAACATGAAAGCAAGGGACATAGGAAGTTCCTGACATACAAATACACAGAATAAGAGTTCCAGCTAACTGCACACATGCGCGATTTGTCTTCCGCTGAGATATAAAGGAGAACTGCATTATTCTGGGTTATTATGCAGAGAATAGTAGTAATTTCTTACCGACGTTTCGGGACAACTCATAGATCCCATCTTCAAGGGTGAATAATCCTCACTTGAAGTTTTAATACAAAAGAAGGATTCTTGATTCTTGAAGTTGGGACCGATAGGTTTTACCGAAACGTCGGTAAGGAATTACCACTATTTGCTGCGTTATAAGAGTGCGGTTCTTGCCTGCACATTGTTATTGGTCGACAAGTTTGGAGCTGCAATACTGACCGAAGCATAAGTACTTCTCGACTCTTTCATAACGGCAAGATGATGTTCGTAATGGCTGTAGCTTAAGAAACGTTACCTTATATAAAGCCACAATTTTAGGCACAAATCGAGCAATGTGGCTTCTATATGGGCGGTTTTACGATTCTAAAATCCATAGGGAATAAAACTTCTCGCTCTTTTCCACAAGCAAGAGACTAGGCAGTATATCCAGGTGGTTGCTGCGGTCTCCTTCCACGTGCTGCCCAATTCATCGCTGATCACCCATGACGCCATCACTTGACACGTTTTTAGGCGCTTTCGCAAAATTGAGTAAAGCGACTATTAGCTTCATCATGCCTGTCAGTCCTCCTGTCAGAATGGAACAACTCGGCTTCCATCGGAAAGTTTGCCACGAAATTTGATATTTGAATATTTTTCTAAAAACTGTACACAAAATTCACTTTTCATTAAAATCGGACAAGAATGAAGAACAATATAAACTTTTTCATATCTCGCACAATTCTGCTCAGAATGAGAAATGTTTCACACAAAAGTTGTAGAGAAAATCAAAACACACCTTTTGTGTTCAGTAACTTTTTTTTCCGAAAGTCCTGCCGTTTGTGAGATAATGTGGAAAAATATTGTAGAGCGGGGCAGATCACAGATGAAAATATGACGCATGCGCGTTGCATGCTGGAAGCCTAGTGCTAAAAACACACACTCAAAATATGTAATACTTATTGATTTTCCACTGCACCAACGGTTACACGAACTCGCTCCAGTGTTACGTTATACAGACTTTGCCTGTCAAGTCTAAATTATTGACAGCGTCATTAAACAACCAAATATCTAAATAAAAGGAGCCGTAATACGTCAGCCAATATCGTGATTAGTCTGCGAGTATACGATGCGGGATTTGACTTCCGGCGAAAACATAATTTTTTTCTTGCCCTAAATATCCAGAACTACTCGTGGACCCACACGACCTTCTATTAAATGGGTAATGGGTGTTCATTTTTGACCACTCACCTCCATCTAAACACTTATGTCCCCATGACGCAGATAAGAGAAAATTTACCTTTTTTGATTAAAAAATATTGACAGAAGACATGGACACTGAAAAATTGATGATTTTAATATTCAGTGTTTTGTGTCTGTTGAGACCTGCTGACCGAGTTGTACAGTGTGTCCCACTCACTACCGAAACCAGCATTTCTTTAACAATTTTACCACTAATGAGGATATTAAAACTAAATTTGAAGCGGACTACAGACACATTCCTCTTCATTTCTCACACAACGAACGTATTCCTGTTCAGATTTCGTTGCAATATCTTCATTGGTGTTAGAATTATTAAAGAAATGCCGGGTACAGTAGCGAGTGGGACACACTGTACTTTGTGCCATAGACAGCGAAATTAATTCGGTGCATGCTAAGTTTACTTCCTATGGGTTGTTACTGACACAATCTGCTGTATTTTCCACATTTTTCTTATCTTTATTGAAATAGAAGATTCTGATAACATTATATTCAATGTTTTAGCATCATTACTTGATAAAATTATCTTCTAAGTTCTCAGAGACCTCGGTTGAAGAAATGTTCCTTCTGGTTAAAATTAATACATAACGTATTTTTAATTTTCATATTTTGTTTCGATTTTAGCGAGCAATCTCACTGTAGTATATCTAGTTAAAATTTCAGCTTCATTGTTTAGTTGGATGAAACAGTTTTGATATATCAATTTAATGAGAGTCGATTTCAATCCCACTGATGTCTATTGCAGCAGAAGTAACTACATGTGACAAAGCTTTATAAGTTCTCTTATTTTCTGCACACAGTACAAAATAGTTACAAGTATATTACCAGCACCACAATTAAAGCGTATCTTTCTCTGTAGAGCATTAACCTGTTGTGTTTTCCTACCAAGATATTTCGTGTTCACTATGAGGTAGTAACTCGAGTTCTTTATGTAGGTAGGATTTCACCCTTTTTATAGCCCATAAAGGCCCTTAGGTTGAATAGAAGTATAGCTCTACTTTTTTCTAGGACCTTCGGCACTAGATGGGCCTCTACCCCCAGGAAAGAGCCGGTACCCATTGTACAGGAGGCTGGGTGGGCCCCAGGGCCGGTCTGGACGGGCGGAAAATCTCGTCCCCACCGGGATTCGATCCCGGACCGTCCAGCCCGTAGCTCAGTCGCTATACCGACT
>Ga0123354_10014514_pt1 | contig 12271 bp, 10 predicted proteins | sample TergutLab28metaG_2_FD_97872 | JGI IMG/M metagenome (GOLD analysis project Ga0123354, IMG submission 97872) | Labiotermes labralis P4 segment gut microbial communities from Petit-Saut dam, French Guiana - Lab288 P4 | ecosystem: Host-associated > Arthropoda: Insects > Digestive system > Gut ... | reverse complement strand
TAATAGATTATACAACCCCCCAACCCCCCCCCCCCCCCCCCCCTGGCAGTCCTGCATTTTCTCGGAATTTCTTATCTGCAAGGCGCCATAACAACGAAGCCGTCGATAATACAGATAGCACAGAAAAAAAAAAAACACATGACAGCAGAACTTCACAACCATTCGCACTTCTCAGAAACACTTCTAACTCGGCAGCGGTCACATAAAATGTGACCTTGTACATGGGTGCCAGGTGTGTCCAGCGAAGGGGCACACTCGATTTCCGAGAAGCAATCGACCGGCATAACGAGCTCTTTGTTGCTGCTCCCCCGGAAGGCTGCCTTCCCCCATCTGCTGTCCGCAATGTCATCGTTACTTCCCGCCATTTTGTTTCAAAACTAAGCACAACATGAATTGCGTTTACATGCCGTGTAATTTCATAACTAAGGAACCTAACACTTACTGTGATTTTGTCAGGGGAATTTGTCGCCGAGCGATGATCATCTGTTTCCAGCACTGAAGCAAAGTCTTATTCTTGACCATCATCATCATGTCTTCTTCTTTTTCTTTTTCTTCTTCTTCTTCTTCTATGGTGTTTCGCACCATTTTCAGGCCATGGCCTGCATTTTCAGTGTATCCAGACAATCCAATTTTTTGCGAGCTAGGAACGTCGTACCCACACTCAAACCCCTTCCTGGAAGACCAGGGTACCGTAAAACTAGCCCGAAACCTATCAGGCATTAGGGTTCACTGGGAAAGATCTTGCAGGCGACAAATCGACGTACTGTCGCTGTGTCAACAGTTGTGACGCGAAGGCTGGTAACACAGCGCACGGACTGATAGCAACAGGGATGTGAGTGCCAGCACTGTGGCGCAGACTACGTGGAAATGTAGTGGTGTAGCAGTACAATTAAATGTGAGCTGTTGTGATTACAGTTAAAAATAAAGAGCCCAAAATATATGCAGGGCAAATTTTTTTGGTGACCGAAAACCCCCCCCCCCCCCCCGAGATTGTATATGGTTTCTTGGGTTACGGGTTCCGGCTTAACATCTCCACTATAAGACATTCCACAGTGGTCAGTTACGTGAAGAAAATGTACAGTTGAACAGTAGAGTTGAACAGTACAGCGGGACACTACCGTTGAACAGTACAGTTGAACAAAACAGTTGAACAGTACAGTGGGACACTACAGTTGAACAGTAAGTTGAACAGTATAGTGGGACACTACAGTTGAACAGTACAGCGGGACACCACAGCTGAACAGTAGAGATGAACACTGCAGTAGAACAGTACAGTAAGACACTACAGTTGAACAGTACAGCGGGACACTACAGCTGAACAGTAGAGTGGAACACTGCAGTAGAACAGTACACTAACACACTACAGCGGAAGAGTACAGTTAAACAGTAGAGTGGAACACTGCAGTAGAACAGTACACTAACACACTACAGCGGAAGAGTACAGTTAAACAGTACAGTGGAACAGTACAGTTGAACACTACAGTTGAACAGAATAATGGAACAGTACAGCGTTGTGAATCATGTGCCTCTCCCCGCAGTCACTGTGCAGGATGTTTTCTACGATATGACGCCGTAAAGTATAGAAGACAAAGTTTCAGACGAACCTTCTGCCTCCACACCATCAGGTAGTTAAACGCTAGTCTACCCTGAAGCAATCTGTGTGTGTTCAGTATCTTCCACTTACACCAATGACAGTAAACAACGAAATGGAATCGATGTTGAAGGAAGTGGCCGGGGCCTATTCAGGCATTGGCCTTTACAGCTAGGTGCTTCAGGTGATGTCAGCCTCACGTCTTCAACTGAATGACAACACTGTCCAACACAACCGCAATTTTATTAACACCGTATTGTGTGCACATCACGGTGCACGTGTCGGTCAGAAGGGCCGTCATCCGGATTATATAGTATAGAAATATACAGCGAGGTAAGTAGATTTTATTATATATCTTATCGTCGTTGTGATTTATTACCCTTTGCAGTAATTATTTTACAATTTTTAATTATATTATTAAAATTTACAAATAAAATGTAAAAGTGTTAACGTCAAGGTTGAGATTTCACTTTGAGGTGAGTCATCCTCTTTGTGTTAATTCAATCATAAAATCATACAATATGTAGTAGACATGCAGCAGAACACAACTATATTAATAACAAGTGTCACATTAAGTATCAACTACATGTTTCGGCCACTAATTGACCATCATCATGTTGTATTCAACTCATGAAGTAACTATACACAATATATGCGGTGTACTCTTGGTGGGGGGGACAAGAGCTCGTTTACAATAGTTAGTGGCATAGATTCAAACTTAATAGATAGGTACCAATAGCTGATACCAATATACTGTAATCTGATATACTTTGGTTTACGAACATTATCCGTCCGTTAGGATGTCAGAATATAGTATATTGGTATCAGCTATTGCTACCTATCTATTAAGTTTGAATCTATGCCACTAACTATTGTAAACGAGATCTCGTCCCCCCCCCCCCTAGTACACCGCATATATTGTGTATAGTTACTTAATAAGTTGAATACAACCTGATAATGGCCAATTAGTTGGTACTTAATGTGACACTTGTTGTTAATATAGTTGTGTTCTGACTGCATGTCTACTACATATTCTATGATTTTATGATTGAGATTTCACACCTAGAATATGGTTTACAATAAATGCGATTAACCTTGTGTTATGTTTCTATATTTATACAAAACAGACGATAACCCTTTCCGGCCGAAATATGTAGCGTGTTGCAAACACAGTACTGTTTTGCAACAAATTTATAGCTATATTTGATAGGATTGCCATTCAGTTGATATCTACAGAGAACAACGGGCTATCGTCCGTCAAAATCACACCATCGATTTTCCTGCGAGTCCAAACACTATATACACGGACCTTCGGTTTGTCTGATCCCACACAAAGGGGGCCCACTGTCCTGTCTCCTGGAAACAGGGGACGTACTAAGAAACAGCCAAATATTTTATACATTAATGTCTGTATAAATAACTTAATAACTTGCGACGACGCTAACCAAACACGCAACCAGAAAGCTGATGGTCATAAAAAGCGGGGAGTGTGTGCGTGCATCCGTGCGTGCGTGCGCGTTGTTGGAAGATTTAGCCCGGAAACAAAAGAAAAGAGAATGCTTTTGTTTATTGTTCACACACAAGCCATGGCAACTTTGTTCAAACATTTGAAAGAACTGTGTTCAGGGGCGACCCCTATACAACACACAGCACTTCGTAATTTGCTTTTCAAAAGCCCACAGACTTAAGCGAATTCAAGACTGTCGTGAAACTTCACCACTCACCGCCAAACACAGAGTAACAATTATTGTAATACATGTACCGTACACTGTTGTGCTGGTTTGGCGTGTACATAGTGACATCAAAAAGGGACTGTATGTGCAGCCACAAACACACACTGATTATATGAAATTGTAACACCGAAAATATTTTATTCTTTTATTGTAAAAGCGACAATATTTTAACATTTTAATAAGTTTATAAATATTTCTTGAGATTTCAAAAGCAACAATACAAGACCTTACATAAGCTTGAGGTGAAACACCTTAATTTTATGAACTGTATATATAACAGCTGCAATTTGAAGAACGCGTGTAATTTAGCAAGACGTTGGTTGTAAACTGTCTGATGATGACAAGAAAGTGTCGAAACATGTAGGAGTGTAGATCACACAAAGAGACCGTTGTGGTATATACTTTTATGAAATAATTGTGCATTTGTTGGTTATAGTAAAAAATAAAAAACAGAGAATCAGTATTATTCAGTATCAGATTCATCTACATACTTGTCAAAAGTGAGCAGTTTTAAGCATAACTCAAAATCTACTTTCATGTGTGTGTGTGTGTATATATATATATATATATATATATATATATATATATATATATATATAAATTCTACGCATACTGTATATCAACAGTATTATTGCTTTTTTATTATATCTTGTATATATTATACACATTAGTAACGTAATTGTCGAATTTGTAGCAGATAACCTCAAAGTCTGACATCGCTGACATATTCTCAGTGGAAGGCCGCATAATAACAACCTTAAAGAATGCACGAGAATGAAAATCTTCCTACTTAATCCATAAAAACTCGGTACAACCTCACAGAGAACAAACTCCACCAGGCTTTAGAGTGTTAATTACCCGCCTCATATTTCGATCATTTCTTTAGAAAGAATCTTGGGTTAAGTTGAGGCTATGATGTGGAAGCCAGAGCCTTCCCAAAATCTGCGGACACACTTTGGTGTGTGTGCGCGCACACACACACACACAGCTCATAAAGCAGAAAAATTAATGTTATAAAGTCCAGCTTCTTCAGAGATGATTAGATTAAGCAGAGCAGATACAACTACAGTTAGAGGCAGATGAGTCCTTTAAACGAAAGCAGGTAACTTCCAAGGAGGGCCCTCAATGAAACCCAAACAACACGGACGTGCTACCGCCCCTTCCTATATCTTCACTAACATTACATAATTATGCAGTCTGATGGCTGGCAGTCCATACTGTGTTAGGGTAGTGGACTGAATATGGAAGTCTTTCGGCTAGCAGTCCATACTATGTTAGAATGGCGGACTGAACAGTCTAGCGGCTAGCAGTCCATACTGTGTTGGAATAGTGGACTCAATATAGCAGTCTAGTGGCTAGCATCCAGACTGCGTTAGGGTGGTGGACTGAACGTAGCAGTCTAAAGGCTAGCTGTACATAATGTGTTCGGGTGGTGGACTGAACATAACAGTCTAAAGGCTAGCTGTAAATACTGTGTTAGGGTGGTGGACTGAACATAGCAGTCTAGTGGCTAGCGTCCATACTGCGTTAGGTTGGCGGACTGAATATAGCAGTCTAAAGGCTAGCTGTACATAATGTGTCAGGGTGGTGGACTGAACATGACAGTCTAAAGGCTAGCTGCACATACTGTGTTAGGGTGGTGGACTGAACATACAAGTCTAGTGGCTAGCGTCCATACTGCGATAGAGTGGTGGAGTGAACATAGCAGTCTAAAGGCTAGCTGTACATACTGTGTCAGGGTGGTGGACTGAACATGGCAGTCTAAAGGCTAGCTGCACGCACTGTGTTAGGGTGGTGGACTGAACATAGCAGTCTAAAGGCTAGCTGCACATAATGTATTAGGGTGGTGGACTGAACATAACAGTCTAATGTCTAGCCGTACATACTGTGTTAGGGTGTTGGACTGAACATAGCAGTCCAGTGGCTAGTGTCCATACTGTGTTAGGGTTGTGGACTGAATATGGCAGTCTAAAGGCTAACTGTATATACTGAGTTAGGCTGGTCTCGGGGTCAAATCGTTACCGACAGACCGTCTATACTGACAGGTTTCCGTGATGCTACTCACACCCGCTAGGCAAACGTCAGAATATTACCACCATGCAGGTCAGGACCGCTTCCTTCCACATCCTTTCCAATTAGTTACTAACCATCATACAATGCAATAATAATAATAACTGGAGAATTTAAGTAGGTCAAGAATAAAACTACGGTAAGCTCTAATGATCGCTATCGTAGATCCGGCAAATATCCCTTCCGCTTACAGTTCATTATCTCACTAAAACCTTTCAGCATCAATATTTTATAAAATAAAAATTCTACTTATAGCCAGAAGATAAAAAATATTATTCAACGAATGAAATAGTCGTTAGAAGTTCAACAGGACAGCTTCTTACACAAAATATGAGTATCATTCTCTTTCCATTATTGCTTTCCATTCTCAACTTTCTCGATTTTCATTCCTCCCTCACCGCACTTCAAAACACTTTAATCCAATATCGGTCGAAGCATGCCTTTATAAGCTATTCGCTTCAATCCACTTCATTTTTCGATGCGGACGAAACATAGCGAAAAATTTGCTGGACAGTCAGTTTACATGGCAACTGCGTCAGAAAGTGAAATTCAGCCTCGTTAGAGCTTGTTATACAGGCTTGTCATGATTAGTCACGTAGTTTGGCAATCCTGATTAAATCTCTGATAATATTTCAGGAAGACACATTCACGAAAATGAGAACTTACGAGCCTACGAGGTGAACGAACAAACAGCATCGCACCTAATTACGACAAACTGACAAAGATGATCGCTATACAGATGGAACAACGACAGCAGAAATTCAGTACTGCATTATATCATAACAGCACTTCAGCACAACACCAGGCCTGTTGTAACACATTTTCATTTGCTCTTAAGCACACTCTCGTGGCCTACCCAGTGACACCACGTCACTTGTCAACTGCGCGAACGTAAACTTCCCAACGTGCTTGTCAGCACTGTGGGTTGCCTGCCCATCCAATCTGCAGGCGTATTAAACCTGATTTAATAGCCCGCTGAAATAATTCACTGGCATTCCATTTCTGCAATGACCACGCCCCTAGCCGAGAATAGTACAATGGGGAGCCTGATATAAAGTAACTGTTTATGGCGGTGTTTGTTTAACGACACTGTCAGTAACTTAGGTTGTACAGCGTTGTATGATAGGACGAAAATGAACTGAAAATTACGTGGAAGCAAGCGGTCGTGGCCTATTCAGAGATACCATCCCAGAATATTTCTGGATAGACTGAGAGAAATCGTGACCTGGACCGAAGAACATCCGATTGTGAATTAGTGAGCTACCGTGCAACCGCTATACGGCACAACTGATGAAGTTCTGTTTAAAAAAAAAAATGAAAGCTTGCCTAAAAATAAGGCATTTGCTGTAGTTCAGGTTGCATGCAGTCGTCTGGAGGGTAAAATAAGTGGTGGTAATTTTTGGTAAGTTATGATACGTAAATGAGATAATACGGAAAACAAGCCAATAGTAGCACACAATGAAGTAGCGTAATTACTATATTCAAATATACCTCCACTTCACAATTAAATATTTTTTACTGTCGGTATTTAGAATTCTTTACAATATGTTTCGGCCGGCTTTACCACCTTCAGTTAATACAAACAAGTGCAAAATACTTGGAATTGAGGTCAATTGCAACACGGAGTTATGTAAGAAAAAAAAATTACCCCTTTTTATATAAAGGTCAATAATTCATAAGAATTCACGTTTTTTATATAATTTTAAAATTGTATATATTCCAGCTATCCTAAAGGTATGAAAGAATGTTGCCCCTAAAGTTATAGCTCTTATGTTATTTAAGGCTATACTGAGTACTCGATTGTGGAAACTACACAATGAGGAGCTTAATCATCTGCATTGCTCACCAAATATTGTTCGGGTGACCAAATCGAGAAGAATGAGATGGGAGGGGTATGTAGCGCGTATGGGTGAGAGGAGAGACGTATATTGGGTTTTGGTGAGGAAACCTGAGGGTAAGAGACCACTTGAAAGACCCAGGCATATATGGAAGGATACTATTAAGATGGAACTTCAGGACGTGGGATGGGGGGGGGGCATGAACTTGATCGAGCTGGCTCAGGACAGGGACGGGTGGTGGACACTTTTGAATGCGGTAATGGACCTTCGGGTTTAATAAATTGCGGGGAATTTCTTGACTAGCTGAAAACCGGTTAGCTTATCAAGAAGGACTCTGCTCCATGGAGTGAGTGAGTGAGTAAGTATTCGATTATGGTAAATAATTTTACTTTGAGAAGATTGTTTCGAATAGTTCCATGCTTATGTTTTCTTTTCTTGAAGTTCACCACACGGCTGAAACTCGTGTTCATTGCCATTTTGGACACCCACTTGCACCGGGCACTGTGACCCACTCAGCTCTGCCAAGAGGCTGACGTGCTAGCCGTCTGTTGTATCCAATGGACCGAAGAAGGAAAGAGAATTAGCCTGCGAAGCGTTGCGATTCGTCAGAACTGGGACGCCAGGCAATTCGAAAAATATTACTCACTTCCACTTAAACTGATAACTGTATCGGAAATAAGTAGGAAAAGATAGGTGAAAAGTCCAGGAAGTGACAAATCCTGTATCTTGCTTAGATAGGACAAATGACAGTACAGTTCTGTGACAAACGATTAGGTAGGCTAAATACTTTCGCTGCTTTGCAACATGTAACCATTGTGATGTCCATCGACCATAATCTCTGGCCGCCTCCGGTGGTATTATTTGTGGCATGACGTTTATAGAGATTTATTTTTAATTTTAATTACCTACTAAGTGTAGGAAGCTCTATGCGATAGCCACAAAGGCAAGTCTTATGCAAGACAGGCATAAGCACTTTTCCTAGTAAAGTCAGAGAACCAGTATAGCTCAGTTAGCATCGTGACCATGCTATGAACTAGAAGACCGGCGAATCGTTGTTCGATTCCCTGCAAACGAAAGAGGCCCTGATCTTGTCGGAAACATCCGGATCGGCCCTGGCTGTCACCAAACCTCCAATTTCGGGGGTAAAGGGGCCGGAGCGTGAAACTGATCACGCACCTGCGACAAATGTCGATGACAGCAAACACGTGGAGCTGCACATCCTCTCAATACGTGTTCTTGATTAAGAACAGAGACAATTTCCATCAACAAAATTCAGTAAACTGAGTTTTTATTTATTTAACCACAAAGGCGGTTTCTGTGGTTAAAACGGTTAAACACAACAGTACATGAAGGTTAACTATACCAAAAGGGGAATACAAGTCTGCAGTAGGTCTAAACAAAATTCCAAAAAAACCTTTTTGACAACTTATTGCGGTTACTTGAAGATGGCATCGATGAAACGCAAACTAATGAAAGTGTACCACAGGCAGTTTCAACAAATTTTCTGGAAGATTTATGGCCTATATTGAAACGTCTGATCACAACCTTATGCAGATTGGTCTATACTATAAATCAGAACGTCTTAAGCGGCCCCCAGACCGTCAGTAATATTGCCTTGAATTAATATTTCGCAATATGTTTCTCCCTGATGACTCAATATTATTGTACAATGTTTCACTCTGCGAGTGGGTGAGGACGATAAAATATGTTGAACGACACTAATGGTGCTGCCGGGGTCATTTCTTTAGCCCTGTGTTATTAAAACCGCTGACCCAAAGAATGGAACAGCAACAAACCACAACACACTCAACAATCTCATGACAGAAGTAAGGTAGCCCACAACACGCACTCAACAATCTCATGACAGACGTAAGGTTCTGTGAGACGAACTACTGCAAATTATTTGCTGTTGATGGGATACTCAAGACTGTTACCACTACAGTCGCTAAAGAAATACTAACATGAGAGAAGCAGTCACTCTCAGCGCTACGCTATTTGGCCACTGGAAATGCTTCTGAAGACCTCAAGTTCTTAAGGGTTACATCTCAGTCAACTGGAATTGCTGTGCTGGAGAAGAGGTGACTGCTGGGCAGACAGACGGTGACTAATGAATATTGTGCAGTACTATCCACTGACTACTCAATATTGCACATCGCGGACCACTGACTGTTCAGTATTGCGCAGTATTGTCCACTGACTGCGCAATATTGCGCTGTACTGCCCACTGACTGCTCAGTATTGCGCAAAACTCTCAACTGACTGCTCAATACTGCGCAGTACTGTCCACTTATTGCTCAGTATTGCGCAATACTGTCCACTGACTGCTCAATATATTTGCAGTGTTACGACCTGGTAAGTGTCGCGCTATATTGTTGACCATATACGGGTGCCTTTAAAATCAGAATTTTCCGACAACTTGCAAACTTCCAGTGCCCAACAAAAGACTGTCCCACACTGTACTACATTCTTTCTTTGTAAATAAAGCTTACACTATATAACGCAACACAGAGAAATAAGTATGGCCTATGCGCATATAAATGCAAGTATCGGCAACTTTGAAATATATTTATTTTATTCGATTCTGCATTGCCTTGACCTGGTTTAAATCATTTAACCATTTACTTAAATGCAGCTGGGTTTCCATCTTGAGTTTTTCTGTCAAAGTAAATCGCACTAATCATGCCAACGAGCAAAGGGAAATACGAGCTCGGTTAGCCACGGCGTCTTGCCGAGACTTCTCCATATTTATCTACAATGAAACGTGAGATGTTGGCCACGTCCTAACTTGTGTCTTTCACAGAACAGGTGGTCAGAGATTGTGAGAAATATTTTTTCTGCTGCACAATGAGTTTTCCTTTGCAGCACTTTTGGAAACTTCTATTACGCGTCATGGAAAAATTACCAAGAAATGTTTTGTAAAAAAAAAAATCTCATATCAAGAGTGCCGTGTAAAAGAATAATATATAGAGTAGTGGAACTTTTTCTAACAACCTGTTCGGTTCTGAACAAAGACAAACTACGAAACGCTGAGTGGCCCCCTACATGTCCTGACCTAATTCCTTGCCAGTATTATTTGTCGGGTGCATGGAAACACAGATTTTTTCAACTGTCCACATATTCTGCGAGAACCGAAATATGATATTCGAACAGAAGTTGCCAGTACCGAAAGCAAAGAAACCCGTCATATATCGAGGAAGGTTTGTAGTAGGTACGACTCCTACTAAGAACCTGGAAAATGTACTATGAAATAAGAAGGGGAAAACACACTCCATAATCGCGGTGGATATAGGCATCGTATGATATAAAGCTCTGTTTGAAGGATTCTCTGTATTTCCTTTTGAATCTCACTCCTGAGCCAGGGATCAGCAAACATTTTAGTAGTCTCTCCTTATCTCCACCTTGGTGTAACTATACAAAATGCACGTTACCTTTAGTCAGTAAAACTGTAGGTGTTTAAAACGTGTCTCACATCTGTAGATAAATGAAATTAAGGGTAAAAGAGTTGAAAATATTGAAATTAAGTAACACAAAATATATTACACATTTTTACATATTTAACGCCTAACACGATTTCCGTTCTTTGTGCAATATGCAGCAAAATGACACACATAGAAATGATCATATCTGTTTTTCCAGCTTCTCATGTGTTTTAGTCAACGAAATGCTGGACGGATTTTGACGAAATTTGATATGCGCTGTAGGCCATTACAGACATTATTATTTTTTAAATTTTGTACAATTGGTAACAGCACTGGTGGGAAACACGCAGTTGTTACGTGGACAGACAGCAGTACTGCAATGAAAAGCCAGTGACGAAATTTACTACAGGGAGCACAGAAAAAATGGCAACGACAGTAACAGTATTTATAGTGTACACGAAAGTAACCGGAATATCAAATAAGAACTAATACAATTTTCTTCGGGTTATGGCGCTACCAACGTTTGGATAGAACACAATTTGTTCATTCACAGAGGTACTTCGAACTTGTCTTTTGTTAGGGCCTGGCCACTTTTTTGCACATCCCTACCGAATAAAAATTAATCGCCATATCTTGTCCGATATGACGTATCAGTTACAGCTGAATGAGTGTCGTTAAAACCTACAGAGTCAATCAATTAATGAAGAATCGGCTGTGGTCCCGACAAGTGGAACAGAATTTGTTCCAGGAACACGCATCTGTGTGACCACATGAAAGGCTCCAGCTGCACGAGGCCACAATGGATCAATAGCCAATTTTATTGCAGTTCGTGAGTGTAACAAGGACATACGCGCCCCGGTGTTCTGCAGACGTGAGCTTCTTGCTAACTCTTTAAAGCCTAGCGGTCACTATATGTACCGCCAGTTTAACAATCAACAATTCCACGTTCTACCCACACAGTGTATTTATGTGTTTTGTGTGGATCTGAGAAAAACATAAATTATTTCCCTATACAGCATTAACTGACCGGTTTTTATAACAGAGATATAGTGTGTTTACTGCGCGGTACGGACTGAATTTGCGTGTAATGTACATTAACACCTCAAAGCCCAGTGGTCACTATAGGTACCGCCAGTTTAACATTCAGCAATTCTACTTTCTGCCCACACAGTGTATTTGTGTGTTTTGTGTGGGTCTGAGAACAAACAGTGCTTATTTCCCTACACAACATTAACTGGCTGGTTTTTATAACCGAGAAGGAGTGTGTTTACTGCATAGTACGAGCTAAGTCTCTAACATAATTCAAGATAATCATATAATTTAAAGAGTTAACACTCCAACCAATGATTGGTTAATAATTTTTATCTTATTCAATGCTGTCTTTTTAATTTTAGAAAAAGTGATAAGTCAGTAAAGTTTCGCTAATGTGTCAGACAAGCAGAAAACCTCACCTATCACTTCCAACTACAAAATATTTTTAAATAGTGTTTGATGGAATATAACTAAACTAAAACTAAACTCCGTGGCCTTAGTCCGCACGCGAACTATACCGACAGAGCGGCCGCCGCCGGTCGGCGAAGTTAGTGCCAACTTTTGCGGATAGAGGGGTGTCACGTGGTC
>Ga0123354_10014512_pt1 | contig 12272 bp, 8 predicted proteins | sample TergutLab28metaG_2_FD_97872 | JGI IMG/M metagenome (GOLD analysis project Ga0123354, IMG submission 97872) | Labiotermes labralis P4 segment gut microbial communities from Petit-Saut dam, French Guiana - Lab288 P4 | ecosystem: Host-associated > Arthropoda: Insects > Digestive system > Gut ... | reverse complement strand
GTGAGCAGTTCTACGTGCGTTCTGTTTATACCTCATCGGCTATTCTGAGAGCCAACTCCGTCTTTTACGCTTCGTCGCCATTTTGCCCTATTCGCGTCGGTTTTGTCGCGTCGCGTTGCGTTGGGTTCTGTGTTAGGTACGTACTAAATATTTGTATGTGGCTGCTGGAAATGCCAGACGCCGTAATATTAAGTCCTTTATTAAATGCCGGACTGCTGCACTTTTTTCTTTTAAAAAATTAGTTTCTTTTCGCAAATCAAGTTGCTTTGTGTGAGTTGCCTACTGAATTCTGACACGTGATGCGGGGATTTGGTAGACACATTGTTATTAGGTTTTTAAAATAAATATCAGGTTGTAAAGTATTTCAGAACTTTCTTATCACTTTCATAATATTCGTTCAGAAGCAGCTCAAATTCAGACACTACTTCTTATTCCTCCCACTCATATATTACCAGAGAAATTCTCGTTTGCGCCCCAAAGTTAATTTTGAAGAAGATCACAAGAATGGAAACACAAATATAGGCCCGTAGGCGGTATGTTGTGTAAACAAATTGTCCATCATTCGTAGTAGATCGTAACCAAATTGACACCGTATATAATGCATGTGTGGCGAGTGGCAATATAGCAAAATCCGTCCAATAGTGGCTCAGATAGGGACCAAAACAAACGTTTCCATGTAAGTCATCATCTGGACGCAGTAAAATCAGTCCCATTACAGGCCCGGGGTGCCCAGAGATTTCCGGGAAGTTAAGGTTCCCAGATTACTTGACAAAGGGCCAGAATGGTGATAAGTTTGTCAGCCTTACGCACCGGCTGTTTTTTAACCCCAGAACATGCTCCTGGCACTCATTTCTGTAGTGGACTCCAGTGCCGTAGTGTGGCCGGAAGAATTATCTTAATAAAAAATTCCAATGGCATCAACTTGGATCGAACCAACGACCTTCCGATTTGTAGCGTAGCTTCTTAACCACTATGCTTCCATGGTCCGGCATTTGGAAGCACTATTCATGAATATTCGATTGATTGTAATGGGGTGTAACTGGTTCGCATACACACGCCTATCAATCTCAGTAATTGACAACTTCGTTATGTTGCTTTGGAGTTAGCGCAAAAATCCCATATGTGTTCGCACCCTACAACGCATCGTCCACTACCGCTACCAACCACATCCAGCAGAACCAGCGCAGCACACCACGTGCAGTAACACACGTCTTGTTCTCCTGAAGATGGGCATAATGATACCCGAAACATGTTGAGAAAGTGTTGATAATAAACATCTAACTGTTGCATCTTGTTGGTTTTCTCTCTCACTCCACAATTTGCTCACGATGCCCGGTCACTGAAACCTAAAGCTATGTCCTTAAGTTATCTAGGCATGTGCTTGTAAGAATAGAATTTCAAGGATACTGACATGGGCATATTGTCATAGACATGGCTGGCATTTCGAACAAAGCCTCAGGCCCATCAGAGTAGGTTCGTCTACTTCCATTTCATCATGAAGACGTTGTGGGTTTCTTAGCCTAAAAAGATGGAATACATCCAAGATATCAGCCATACCTATATCTGTAACAATTTAAAACTGTGAATCATACAGTCGTCGAATGTGACCTTGTAATGTGGCCTCGGTACATTGTACGGGCCTTAATACTTGACGTGCTGCCGGCCTCCGTGTACCCAAACGATATTTAAACCGCTCCTTCCTACCCAATAGTAGGAACACATAGGCCGACGTCTTTGAAGTGTTAAGGGACCACCTACCTGCAGGTCCATCCTGGTCTCACACAGGTCCCCCGTGAAGCCCAAAGGACACAGACACACGGCTGTTTCTCCAGAGGTGAGGCACTGGCCCCCATGTTGACAGGGCACTTTGCTGCAACGGTCCGCACTGCATTCCTCTGTTAAACAAACCGCAATGAACGGTTTATTATCGCTCTTTGTCAGAAAATGTATGATGGAAAACATGAAATACTTCATTAAAGTTTGCAAGCTTTTAGTTTTTTTTTTCAACACCACACAAACATGTGTATGCGTAGGAAATCAGTAATTAGAAACACACATTTAATTTATCTACGTCTAGGAATTTACAGTTCACTATTCGACACTTGAACACGATGGCAGTCCACTCTGTCGAAAACCACGCTGCATAATGGACCGGGGTAGCGTAGTCGGTATGGCGACTTGCTACGAGCTGGACGGTTCGAAACCCAATGGGGCCGATATTTTTCGCACACGTTCAGAGCGGCCCTGGGGCCCATACAGCCTCAAATTCAAGGGGTACCGGTTTTTTTTCCGGGAGTAAAGCGGCCGAGACGTGGCGTTGACCCCCACCCCCATATAGTGCCAAGGTTAAAGAAAGGGTGGAGCTATATTTCTTGGCCACCTCTGGGCCCCTGTGGCAGGTTGTAATGTGAATTTACGTTTATTTTATCTTTTACACAACGTAACATTCCAGAAGAGCGGGATCCTTACATTAAATTTCGCTAATCCAACAACAACAACAACTACTACCACTACTACTACTACTGCTGCTGCTGCTGCTGCTTCTTCTTCTTCTACTACTACTACTACTACTACTACTACTACTTTACTTTGCTTCTTAGAATGGAAATGTTGAGAAATGTCTGGCCATTTCACACACGTTACCGGGTCTCTGTAATGTCAGCAGACACAGGGCACAGTTCCGCACTGATTAACGTTTTCATTCAGTAGACTGCCAAGGTCAGTGTCTCACTTAGGTCTGTCAGTCCCTCCCGAGAGGCGCGTCTTTACTTCCATCCCATTAAATGTTTCTGTTTGCCTTTTAGGAGCGCGTACGTGTTACATTACGGAGAACAAATAAAGTGACTGTGTAAACCAATTTCATGCCATCACATGGACGGCTGACACCGTCTTCTCCAGACACCAGAACGACTGTTGAATTAATGAGTCACGTGATCACAAAGGGAAGCGAAACGCCTCCCATGAAATATTCAGTGGTTCAGCATCTAGGGAATCGAAACGTTTGCTGCAACACAACCTCTTACGTTGCGGATGAATGTTTTTGGTACTTGTTCCCTGTTCGGAAAGTCCCACTTTCAAATCCGGAAATGGACTAATCTCACTGAGATGGTCGTGATTTTACTCAGCCCAACCAGTCCAGTCACCAACACTTCCTTCAACGTCCTTTGAAATTCACTATTTACTACTAACCTTAGAATTCTCTTGAAAGACTCGGGTGTAGATGGGAATGAAATATTAAGGGCGATGTTAAAGGAACAGGATGGGATGGTGTTGACTGGCTTGTTCTGGCTCAGGATAGTGACAAGTGGCGGGCTCTTGTGAACGCGGCAATTAACCCCCCCCCCCCGGATTCCATAAAATGTGGCGAGCTTGTTGACCAACTGACGAAATACCAGGTTTTCACAAGAACTGTGATCTACGGAATTAATCCGCTGATACTTCCTTTCGGCGCTAAGTAGTCTCCGATACTGACAGCGTCTTTAAATACATCCTAAATAAATAAATAAATAAATAAAAATAAAATAAATAAATAATACCTCTTATTCCCTTAGCAGATAGACGTAATAAGGCCATAAAACTATACTGCTGAATTCTAGGTTATGTACGGACACAGTTTCAATTTTACTGACGTCTGATATTATTAAATGGAGACGTTTCATATGTAAAAGTTAATCCAGCGTTTGGCTGATGAGAATGAGAAAACCATGAGAGGTGCACATCAGAACATCCGGCAGACTGTTCTTGTTGGGCACCTGGCCGGTTGGAATAGCGAACGATTCGTCATGTAATCTGATTCGAGGTTTTGTACTTTTCCTCACCGACCTTTACCGAACAGTGCGACTGCACAGCGAAATGGGACGGGACTGCTGGGCTTCTGCCGTCCTAATTGGCAACTACTCACCAGTTCATTCAGAACTACAGAATCTAAGTACATTACCTGAAAAATCTGTTGTGTGTTACGGATGTAACTCTTGGTGTCTGGCTATGGGACACTACAAGGACAGGATGGTTGACAACGGTGTGCTCACAGGATTGTTCTAGCTGAAGAAAGAAACAGAAGGATATGTAGTGAGGAACTTCAAAACTGGTGCTTTGTCTGATTTTGTCAGGACAATTGCTATATTTATTCAATAAGCCGTCATTCAAAACACATTTAGCATTTTCCAGGGTTACTGTTACTACCCTACATACAGGCCGTCATCAGACCTATGCATGGATTAGAACATACGAAAAATCCCGTACAGTCGTTCACAACCTTGGGAAAGAGATGTTATCACCTTAGCATAATCATTATATCAATTGTTAAAACAGTGTAGATATTAGATGAATGAACAACTGTATATTATAAAACAGGAATATTATTAAATAAAGAATATAGGCAGAATAAAGAGTATTTTTTGGTGTAAATTGCACATGGCAGTTCCTATTCTACAGCGTAGTAACTGACAAGTATGTTCAGACGATCCAATGGTCTAGGGAATGCCACTATGTTCTGATTTGTGGACACACTGCATCTAATTTTTACACTTTTAAAAAATTTTATAATGACTATGTTAAGGGAATAAGATCTCTTTCCCGAGGCTATGGATGACTGTATGGGTTTTTTTTTATATGTTCCAAATAATGCATAGGTCTGATGTTGGCCTGTATTTGGGCCGAAACTAGTGACTATAGAAATCGCTGTGTTGTTCCTGGCGGCTTACTGAATAAGTAAATTGATTGATCGGAACACAACGGGGATGATTCACTTAAGGATTGTTAGAGCAATTTCATACAAAGAATGTGTTTAGAGGTACTTGCAGTAGGCATGGTAAAACCCATACAGAACTTCACATAGAATGGATGCTACTACAAGAAATGTAAGAGAAAGTATGAACGGAGGTAAGACATGTAACACACTGTCTGCGGTTTGAAACAAATGGTGGAATTGTGTGCACCAACCAAGTACGACCTAATATTGTCTCCGTCGTCGCCGTCCGCCCAAAGATTTAGTTTTTCAATGAACTTGCGCTTCGCGACGCTGTGAATGCAAACTCTTGCCATTCCGATTCATAAAGGCAAGAATAACCTATAAAGACTGCTGTATTTTGGAAAGTTACGCTGCGTCATCCGGTATAACTGTGTCGACATTTCGGACGGTTATGTTGCTCCACCTTCAGGGTTGTAATATCGGCATTCATGTGGGGTACCAGACGAATAACACCGCGTCACATCCCGGAAGGAGCAGTCTTCGCAGTCACAGTGAGAACGCTGCATCTCACAAGGGAAAACAAAACCAGTTTTGAGGCAAGAGATCAAGAATAAGCACACTTAGAAGGTGGCAGACATGGTGCAGTTTCGCGGGTCTCTTAGAAGGATCTTCTGACAAGGGAACAACAGAGGATGTTCCGATATCGACAGCTTATCGACGCCAAGCGCAGAGTCTGCACTGTCAACGTGATCGGCTTCTTGAGAGGAGAGCTGAGACAGGAGGAATAGTCTTATGAATAATGCGATGCCACTTTATTTGAAAATGCTGTTTCTGCCGCAGAAGATCTACGGCGCAGAATTACACTTGAAGATGATTATCAATATTTAATATGTGCACACACAGAGAAAATATCTAGTGTTGGTTCTCAGATTACTTCTTGAAGGTGAAATTAAAGCTTTTATCGATGTCGAATGTGAGACACGAACAGAAAATATTCCCATTGTGCGTTTATTTGACGTAATTCAAGCGAAGATGCAGAATATATCAGAAACCTTGCATATGTCAATCTGCCTACAGGGCTTACGAAACATCGGCTTGTACTTCAATGAAACGAACGTGGCCTTTGAGGTTCTGAACAAAAAATTGTGCAGGTCAGGACGATAAAGCAGAAAAGGTAAAAGAGCGGCAGCGGAGACGGGGGAGAAGAAACAACATCCAGTGTTGTAAGAGCGGAGAATAAAAAGGGGTAATGACATGAGGAAGGCAAGAGTAGTACGGTGACGAGATGGAAACAAGAACACTAAGGACGACTCAAATAAAAACAAGTGCAGTACTAGGCATAGGGCAGGAGTTGATTAGAGAACGGACGAGAGGAAGGTGAGTAATTAAACACAGGAGGAAAAATAAATGCGAAAAAAGGAAAAGGATAATTTGGAAGAGAGAGAACTAGATGGAAAGACGAAGGGAGAAGCTAATCTGTGTTATTTTGGGTCATTTCATCTGTCATTTGTTTACTCGTGATTTCTCGAACAAAGATATCCAGAACTCGGGACTGTGCACGGTCCAGTGACTGCATTGCAACGCACAGCGGGTTGGAAAGGATGTGCAAGAAAGCACCTGGGGCCAAATTTAAGAAACTGTCCGGTACTTGCTTGAGGGAACCGTGAAAAAACGACGAAAAATTTCTTTCAGGATAGTCGGTGTCCCGTCAGAAATTCGAGCTCAGTACCTCGACAGAACCGACTTACTCGGACTCCATGCTCCTGGTAACAAACTCACCAGTCCAAAAACTGATTCTTCCGCCTGACTTGGTCTGAAGAGCTGAAGTTAATTGCCCTCTAATGGCAAAGTTAGGCTGCTCCACTACACTATATGATAGCGTATGGGGAAGTGAAGATGTAGCTCCACATTTTTTTAACCTCGGCACCAGGTTTTAGGGTGGGTTGTTAGCTTCACGCCCAGCTCGCTTTACCCTCGGGGAAAGAGCCTTTGTTGCCCATTAAATAGGAAGTTGGGTGTGCTCCAGAGCCGGTGTGGCCGTCTTGGAGGAAAATATATAAATCATGGCATTTGCAGAAATCTAAAGACGATTCCTGGGACTTTCGGCCTCATAACTGATATATTGTAACGGTAGATTCCTCCATATCGCGAGCCTGAACAACCAGATATTCAGCGTTAATCTCAATTACAAATGCTAAGCCCAGTAAGATGCTACATGTGCAACTGCTTTATCTTCTTTATAATAATTATTATTTTTACCGCTTTATTTCAGAGAGGCTGTCTGCTAGAAATTGCAGAAAAATAAATTCCCTTTATTTCTGATAGAAGTGAAGTGCTTAAAGGCATATATTTGTTTAAAAGACAAACAAATGAAACGCAAACAAAGCTAAAATTGAGGCAGAGAAAAGCCAACTTTAAGAATGAAAAATTAACTAAGGATAAAGAAACAGGGGAAGGTTAGTCGTCGATAAAGCGGAGAAGAAACACTCTACATATTCTGTACGCCTAGAGGTTGCACGTACCGTCTCTGAGATAACTACTTAACGTGAATCAATTTTATCTTATTTTCATACTTTAATGCCTTCTTTGTCTTCTGTTTTTCGAGGGTTGTAACTCTCAAAGGGAAGTAAATTAACCATTAACAGCACTCGTTTTCGGTATAGGGCCTCTTGAGGTTTTACGAGCAATGTATCTTATCGGTTGGTCGATGTATTCCAAAACTTTTATAAAATACAGAAAATGAACACAATATTCACAAATGTCAACAGCTGCACCGAAACATGAGATGGTTCAATCAAGTTTACATAACAAAACTTATTTTTCTGACGTCCATCGATACCCAGGTCTCCTATGTGTTCTCTTCCTTTCAGTTATTTCGATCAAAACACTGTGCGCGTTGCTCGTTACTTCAATCACAAACACGTTACGCATTTTTCGTTGCTTCAGTCAAAAGACTGTGCACAATATTACTTCAATCGAAACAGTGTACACATTTTGCGTCACTTCAATCTAAATACTATGTGCATTGCTCATTACTTCAATCAAAACAATGAACAAATTTCTGTTCACTTCAATCAAAACACTGCACACATTTGGCGTCACTTCAGTCACAACACTCTGCACATTGCTTGTTATTCAAACCACATCACTTGTCCGTCCATCTAATCGTCTTTGATTTGAGCACCCTAATAATGTTTTGTTAGAATATCACTCACAGACTTCCCCATAATGAAATGTTCTTCACCCTACTGTTACTTCCTCCGTTGTAGGCCCAAATACCAGTACCATGGTGTCGAATATCCCCAGCTTACGCCTTTTCCTTAATGTATGATACCAAGTTTCACACCTATAATATAAATAACAAACCTATAGCGCACTGTATGTAAATCTTTATGTTTTCATCGAAAAGGCTAAAGTTTCTAAGCCGAATAATAGCAAGCTTTTCCAAAATTTTATTAGTCCTTAATTTCTTCCAGCATGGAATTCTGTTAGGGCAAATTCAAAATATTTTAATTTTGCCTCATTATCGAGGGATTCATTAGTTAATTTTGTGTCGTGATGCTGTCCTGCATTCTGTTCACGAAATATGAATGTATATTTAGTTCCCTCAGCGTTTACTCCTAGGCCAGTCTCCTTAACCTTTTCAAGCCTAGCGGTTTCTTTACGTACCACCAGGTTTTACGCTCAACAATTCCACATGGTGCTCGCTGTGCATTGAGTGATTTGTAGGAATCTCAGAACAGACAGCGACTTTTGCTTTATACATCATTAACTGTCTGGGTTTTATAACCATGGTGGAAAGTGTTTACAGCGCGGTACGGACTGATTCCTTATATAAAGCAGATTACGTTTCGTCTTTAAAAGTTTCATACTGCCTAAGCAAGCGTCTATGTTTTTGCTTATAGTAGGCATGTTTCAGCCCAACAAATTATCCTCCTCATTATCATCGTCTTCAGCTTATACCAGAAGCTGATGAGTCTCATTCACTTTTTAGCTCCTTTTCCTATGTTTTAGTTTCCTAATCGCTGAAAAACAATGGCGATAAAGCGTCTCCTTATTTCAGAGTATTCTGAGCAGCAGATGTATCAGACTATTGCTTGCCTATCTGAAGTTTACTATAGGCTACATTCACACACAATTTTATTAACTTCATTGTCTTTATTGAGATACCAAACACGATGAGAAAATTACACCCACTTCCATTGTAACTGAATCATAGTCTTTCTTGAAGCCTACACACAGACCGTGTATTACCGCACTGTATTCCCGCTGTTTCTCAAGTACTTGGTGAGGACAGAATGTACGATCAGTACTTGAGTCCTTACATCATAATCAACAAAGTTGATCCGCAATAATTTCTGCTACATAAGAGAATTGAACTTGCCAGAAGAATACTGTCTAAAATTTTGTATGTAGTTGATATGACTGATAGAGCTTGATAACTATTACAACTCCTATGTTTATTCTGCTTACGTTCAGGTATGATGATGGACTCCTTCCATGGTTGAGGAAATTGTTGTAGAGTTGATAACTTCATGGATCCCAGAACGTATTTTTTTACCCCCTACTTGGATCAGTTCTGCTGGAATCTGATCAATATCTGGTAATTTATATCTTTCAGCTTTTCAATAGCCATCTCAGCCTGAAAGGCATTAAGGTCATGCATTAGTGGCTCAGCTATATGTATTTCCGTCTGCCTAACATCATTAACTCAAAGTACATTCAATAACTGACAGAAGCAATACTTCGAACTATTCGAATGGTAACCTGTCTCAAGTTCATACAAGTTTCTATATGAATAATCCCAGTATTCTTGTCCGCACTGATGGGTTAAAGTTATTGATTGTACCTTTAAAAATTTCACTTCTTGTTCCTGAAATATCTACTAGTTTCAGTTCTTACACTCTTCAGATTATCTCCATTAATTTGGCTCCAATCCCATAAACATTGTAATTTATCTTGCTTCCTGATCTAAATATTTTGAATATCTTTCATCAAACAATGTTTTATGCTGCTCCCGTTCTTAATGATCTAGCCTCTCTTAAGCTGAAATTTTGATGCTGTCAGTAACATTTTCCCAAGCCACACTCCTGTTCTCACTGCCATATATTTTAAACGCCAGGGACCATATTGTTGTAAAATTTTCTCCAGTCCGTAGTTCAACATTACCTTATGTTAAAATATTTTCCCAAATACAGGAAAGGAAAAATATGCGTGTTCCTTATTTAAGAACCAAGAGTTTAAAGGAATTTACTTGAGCAGTTATACCTAGATACAACTTGTTTCTGTTTGGGGTGTGTTGGATTCGAACTTCCGTTCGGAGACGGCAGTTCTGAATGAAATATTCGATTGTTTCCGTGCCTTTCGTTGCCATCTTGTCATTCAAAGCCATATCAAGCATACATTTGAAAGACCGCAGTTAAGTGAACCAAAATTAAATAAGCCGAAGCTCTACTAAGGGGCGAAGAAAACTGTAATAGGTCTACATATTTACCTGAGATCCCCGACCTTAGAAACCTAGGTGGAGTAGCTAGAGAGTTGCAGCGCTGATGATCGCTTGATAGCAGCCTCCATTCCAAATGGCAATCCCTACTCGATCTGCATAATTGCTACATTCCAGTTTGTTCCCGTGGGCCGCGTCCCTTAGCGACAAAAGCAACCAAACTCGGGTTCACCGCAACAAGGTAGCCAAATGAATGAATAATAATCACATTCGGATTTCTTTCTTTTCCGTTATGAGCGCAGGCCTTCGGCAACACACCTGGAGACCACTGACCACCAAGCTGCTCCTTATATGGACCGCTATATTTCCAACAGTGGTTCGCGGAATAATTTAAAAAACGAGAAAACTGTCTCATGGTAGCAGAGTCTTTCAGGAACATCTCGGCTGACCGAGAGATTACCTGCGGCATTTAGAACAAGAGAGTTCGTTACTATGTGCACAACACTCACTAGACGCTCTCCTCAGCCAGAGTTCGACAAACACCGCATTTCTCTAAAATATGTTTTAATATTATCTTTAGTGGTACGACAAGAATATAAAGCGGCCACTTCCTTTCCTTATTCCAATAAACATCTTTAGGCATTTGTTACCTCACACTCCCATTCACTTCATCTTCTTTAGGTACAAATGTTTTCTTCGTTAGGCCTATTGTGTTCTCAAAACACCACAAAGATTCTTCTCTTCGGGTGAGAGGAAACGTGTTTGTATTTGAAAATGAATCAAACAAAAATCGTAATTTACAAGTACACAGAACCTGTTTCAAAATTGCCATTTTCCAAGTATGATCAGATATTGAAATGCAAATGGCGTTGTTCATATACTGAATTAACAAAAGAAAAGATATTTAGACGAAGTGAAAAAGGCATAAATAATAATTTACACGATTGGCTGAGTACCTGATTGACTGACTGAATAACTATATAAATAAATGACTGACGCACTGGCTAACTAAATAAATAAGTGACTGGCTGACAAACAAACAAACAAACAATCAAACAAACAAACAAACTAACTTACTAACTACATTCAGCAGAACCCTTCTTGGGAAGCTAACAGTTTCTCAGCTAGTTAACAAATTCCCCCCCCCCATTTTATGGAACCCGGAAGGTCATTGTCGTATTCAAAACAGCCCGCGCTTGCCCTTATTACGAGCCAGATCATCCATTCCAAGCCATCGTATTTTTTGAAGATACATTTTAATATTATCCTCCAATTTTCGCCTAGGTTTTCCAAGTGATCTCTTTCCTTGAGGTTTACCCATCGAAACCCTGTATGCACCTCCTCTCTCCCCCCAGCTTCCACATGTCACAGCCAAATATTTCTTCTCGATTTGATCACCCGAATAAAATGTGGTGAGCAGCACAGATCGAGCAGCTCATCACTATGCCATCTCTTCCAGTCTCCTGTTGCCCCGTCCCTCTTAGGCCCAAATATGTCCCTCAACAACCTATTCTCAAACACCCTCAGCCCAAGACCTTTCCAGCTATCCACTTAAAAGTAAAAGAATTGAAATATTTAAATTCTTCAAGAGTGCAGAAAAATTCAAATTTTTGGAAACGTCACTACCAAATATAAATTACATTCACGACAGACCAAGAACAAATCAGAATGGAGAAGTGTATATTACTTTTAACCTTCGGAGAATTTTAATTTTACACCTTCGGTTTAAGAACAACATTTAATCACCGCTGAACTGTATCCGATATTTTTGTATGGGTACAAAACTTTGTCTTGCAGCCCCCACTGAAAGAACACAGATTGGCGATATTCGAAAATAAGGTGCTGAGGAGAAAATTTGTGATTGAAGAGATAAGTGACAGTTGAGTGGAAGAAAAATTCGTACGAGGTGATCCATAACTGTTAGCCCTCTAAACCTTCCTAAGGAATCTTATGTTTATTGGACCGTGCATCATCTTGATAGTTGAATAAAGAAAGACCAACTTGATGTGACTTGCTTTTTTTTATTTCATTATTTAATGCTCAACATGTTTCGGATGTTAATACATCCATCCTCAGGAGCTTGCGACTTATTTGTTGAGTTATTTCATGGGTTGTATTGCTCTGGTTCGATGTGTGTTG
>Ga0123354_10014507_pt1 | contig 12275 bp, 5 predicted proteins | sample TergutLab28metaG_2_FD_97872 | JGI IMG/M metagenome (GOLD analysis project Ga0123354, IMG submission 97872) | Labiotermes labralis P4 segment gut microbial communities from Petit-Saut dam, French Guiana - Lab288 P4 | ecosystem: Host-associated > Arthropoda: Insects > Digestive system > Gut ... | reverse complement strand
GAGGCTCACGAGGCTGAGTGGACCCCGTTCCAGACCCACTACTACTCAGAAAATCTGGTAGCGCCGGGGATCGAACCCGGGACCTCTGTATCTGTAGCCAGAAACTCCGACCACTAGACCACATGTTCTTATTTATTTTCGGGAGAAAAGCATCATGTCTATACTAGAAGTGAATTTTCTCTGCTCGTAATGAAACAGCACGTCATGAAGGTTTATGGGACAGTGAAGGTAGGGTATATTGCATGCGTGTTTAATTTTGGGCCTGGGTGGAGATGGGTGATTAGCCTCACGGTCCGTCCAATTTGCTTCTGAAGAAACGGCCCTTGATTTTCTTGATGGGGGTGCTGGGAGGTCCCCACAGCCAGCATGTTTCCTGTAGAGAACAGAAAATTCTCTTACATGTCGGGAATCATATCCCGATTTGCCGGTTGGCACTTCAGGTTTTCCTACAACAATTTTACATGCGTTTCTAATCTATTCGCGCTTATCACAATGGCTGTTTCCAAGCATACTCTGCATTCTGTCAGTAACCATCATAGTTGCTTAGTTTTCGTCAGAACAGTCTCTTTTTCAGTCCATAACATACTTCTGAACTTCTTTACCTTCAACGCCAAGAGTAAAGACCAAGGAGATATTCATCACTTTCTATTCCTTTTCTTTTTTCCTTAGTCTTCTTTTTCTAAGGTTTTTTGACCCATTGTATCTTGAATTGTTTCCCTGTTCCCACTTAATCTTGCGTTTTTGTAATTTTCTGTCTTTCCGGGCTTTATTTTAATGGTATGGAAGACGATTACAAAAACGCCAGTTTTCTCCCGCCAATGGGTCGTTCTATATAAGGCAGAGGCATTTAGCTTAGGGGTTTTTAAACATTTACACTATGGATGGCTCAGTAGCCTAAGAACTTTGGGAGTAATCGGTTGAGTCGTTCCTATTAATGTCCTTGGAATTTAACTTTGCCCGCTGAATTCCTCAAGCCATGGGTAAGTTTTTACAGCAGCTGTGAAATTTTGGCTTTCTTACTGTTGTTTAAATTCCAAAGTACAAATTTATAGGTGGTAGATTACTTTCTGTAGAGCACTAGTGCACTCTCAGCATGCAATAATACAACTTCTTCATTTTCCTCGGTTTCTATTCTGCTGTGAATCTTGTGCAATCTTAGAGTTGAATGCAGTAGATAAAATAAAAAATTCACTGCTTGAAGCAAAATATATTTACTGTGCAAACATTTTATGGCGCCATTCTATTAACTTAAACCAGGTGTTCCCAAAGTGTGCTCCGCGGATTTCAAGGTTATGCGACCAGTTCTCAAGGATCCGTGGATACATTTCTATAATGGCTACTCTGAATTTAATTTTTTTTTTCAATTTTTTTAATTAAAGGAATGGTGTTTTGTCAAAAATAATCGCGTAACTTCCTTAATTGGTGATATGTTTATTTCGTAGGACCATTAGAATATATAATTAAGAAACCACTGTACTATCGAAGGGAGTGACAGTCATTTCAGTTAAGGTCAAATCATGCAATAAATTGTTACTATGCTACTGGTATATATTCTTAACAATCTAAAATCAGTTTTGATATATAAATTTTAAACTTTGTATATCTTTCATCTGGACAATATATATTTACGCGAGCAAGATGTAGGATCCGTGGTTATTTTTCGAAAAACAACGGGTCCGCGAGCGAAGGAATTTGGGGAACACCGAGTTAAACCATTATATAAGTAAAGAACGATACAGGACAGGTAACGTACGTATAACGTAACACTGACGCACTTTCGCGTAACAATTGTTGCCGTGGAAAAACAATAAATATTAATTATTGTGAGGGTGTCTGTATTCTTGCATATTTTCTGCGCCGCATTTTATTGTCATCTTTGGCCTGTCTGATTGAATCATACTCTTCCACATCATCTCTACCACATTTTTCCCGCAACATCTGATTCAAAGAATAATCCAGCGACATATTACCATATATGTACATAGGTCTTCATGTAAAGTACACGTTATTCTTGTCAGGTTTTAATCAAATTTGCATTCCCTTGAAAAATTATTGTAAACCCTTAAAATATCAATTTCATGGAAATTCTTCCAGAGGAGCGGAGATTTTCCATGCGGACCGAGAGAAAGATGGAAGGAAGGAATGACGTGACAAAATTAATAACCTTTTTTTTTTTCAGCTTTGTGAACGCGCCTAATGAACGGATTTTAAAACATTTTGTGTCTCATAAGTTGATAAACACAAGGGATTAGAGGGAAATGGTCAGAGGAGCAGCTCCTACAGAAATGTGTGACATTCGCACTGATTGTAATAGTAAATAAGGGCTGAGAACGATATATTTGTTTACATTTTGTACTGTATAATGTAGTAAAAATAAACAACTTTCCACTTCAGTATTTTGCTTTTTTCTGATTACAGCGCAATTTGCGAAGGCGGCGTTATTATATCCGATACGGACACAATCAGGATATTTGTCACTTTGCAACAGTGTACTTTTCGCTAATATTTGGAATGAAATAAATATTTCTCACTTATGTACATACAACTTACTGAAGTCAAGAAATTAAAATAGGTGTTATGGTTCGTAAGTGTATAAATGTATGTAAATTTGAACCTGACTTTCTACAAAGGTAGTGACGTTATTGAAGCTGTTTACCCTACACATGTATGCTGCTCGGACTTCAGATATTCGTCACAGTATTGTGCCTTTCTTTTACACGGTGGTTTGACAGCCCTACAATTTGCTGCGAAGAGATTGGAAACAATATTTCGTTAGGAGTGATAGTAAAATATGTCTTGAGGAAGACTGGAGCGAAATGAATGTAGCTTGTTTTCGATACAGCCGCAGAATCCACTGGGTTGGCGTGAGTAGATATTGCGTACTTTGGAACAGCTGGTACCGTAGGATACAGAACGTGTTTGGTTCTTGTGCTACTTAACCACTTCTTTTCAATTCCATGAATTATATAACGAAGAATGTTAGGGTAGTTGAGGGTTATAAATTTATAACGGGTATTCATTGAAGTAATTTTCGCCTAATTTAAGGTCAATCCGAATATTTGCTTAGAGGAAATGAGAAAACTCGCTAATATCCTCGCGATAACCGGTCTTCGGACCAAACGCCGGAACATCTAGTTGCCAGATACAAACCAGGAATAACAAAGTCACATAATTTTCGATAGCACATTAAACACAAGTTTATCGACAGTACAAATTACCTGCCCATGTTTGTATGGGAGATTCCACGATTTGTGCTTTCCTAGGCTCTGTACTGTTGTTAAAACAATGATATGTTCTGCTTTATATTCACGTATAAACTGTATTTTACACCTTCCTGCCTTTTGCACACTTCCTTTCACAGCCTCATGCCCAAAGTCGTGGTCAGTCTATGAAATACGCGGTCAGTTTTTCTTCTCTGCTGTCTTCCTTGCCGAAGCCTCCAACTGCTCTCCCTTAGGGCTGTAACGTAATTCCATATAGGAAATTTCAGGCTTCTAGAGAAAACTGTGTTGTTTTGAGATAAACCCTTTGAATAAAACCTTTTTTGGTTATGCGGTATTTCCAAATCCATGCGGTCGCCTGGAGCTCCTAACAGCTGCAGACAACACACTGCTGCATTTCCGGGGTGATGGCTCAAGAAATTCGGAAGCTGTTCCAAAGAGAATTTCGACCATGTTGTGAACTTACATTCAAATAAGCATGCATGATGTGTAGGACATATGGACTGGAAGTTTAAAAGTAAATGCAATTATAGCCAACTTAGTGGGGCAGAATACTTGTTGAAAAGCTGGATTGTCAGTTAGCTAGTCTCAAGTACACCTTTCAGAGAAGATGAACGTGTTGTTTCTACGTTGCTGTATTGGACATGAAACGGATCCGATCCGGAGTGTGGTCATAAATTCGGCGAGTCCCTAAAATGGACTTTTTGACAATCAGGGTGTAAGGTGTGCATTTCTCAACTTTTCCTTGCGTGCAACATGCCACCTATATCTCATCCTCCATAATTATATATTTCTAACAATAAGGACAATTTTAGTGTGTGGTAGTCTAATGGAATAGGTTGTTAACGTAAGCAATACATGATATCTCTCTGTTGTATTAGGTCTAAATGGTTTTCATTGCCTTTTGAGCTTGGAAATAATACTGTGGCGCGTTTTGCGGGAGTGTTAACATGAATAGACTTCAGCAACAAAGGACGGCGGTCTATAACGCAATACTAGTTCTTAAAGGGGGCGAAAGCTATTAAGCTTACAGAAGAATGGCAGTTTGATATGATAATAGCCGTGAGCTGGAGGAAAGCTAAGACTGGATGAAAATATTCTAAGGAGGACGGATGCACATTTTCATGTTTTGCTGCCATCTGCTGGAACACGAATTCGAAGTTAAAGCGCAGTACATCAGCGTATCTGGGAAAACCGACGTATCTGCATTGACTGAAATGAACCTGAAATGAACCTGAAATGAACCTGAAATGATCATCTATTCGTGGAAAGAAAGCGCACAAGAATTATTCAAGACGCAACCGAAAATGTTTCGTTTTTGTTGTAAAGGTAGATTGAAGACCGTAGGGGAAAGGAACCGCAATTAAAATAAGGAGTGTTACATGAATATAGTTATGTGTAATTTTTTTCTAAATTATTTTTTCCTTCCACCAATGTACAGTAAGTCGGACGTAAAGTGAACCCGTGTGCGTCTGATACTCAGGCAATCCGCGGTGAGAACCGGGTGACTGGCTGAACAGTGGCACGACCAAACAGAGTAGTTAAGCTACCATGAATCAGTCGCCTCCGATGCTATAACAAATAGGCAAGGTACTGTAACGTAACATTGTCGCGCTTTTGCTTAACAATTGTCGCAGTGGAAAAGCAACAAAGCCTCCTGTGTGTATTATTGAAGGACATGTCACTTCCAAAAAGATGCCATTATCGAGGGTTGTGCAGAAATGCTTTTATGACAAATCTGTGTTGCCAGCAACAAGAAGACATACATATGTCTTTATGTAATATATCCGATTTTTTGTCCGATTTTAACAAAATTTGGAGCTTTTCGACAGATTTTCATGAAAGTCCCCAATTTAAAATTTCACGCAAATCGGTCCAGCGGGAGCTGCTCTGATACCTGCGGATAGACGGACGGACGGATAGACAAACGTAAAGACGGACGTAACAAAACTAAGAGGCGTTTTTGGTAATCATACGGAAGCGCCTAAAAAGGACGTTCCGCTTAAAAGTAAGGCCGAAGTTAATATATATGTTTTTACAGACTCTCTTCTAAGGCTTTGCACCCTCAAAGTGGAGGAAAAGGTAAAGTTGTTCAAATCCACTCCGTGAAGGTTGTAGAGAAGAAGCATAGTTCAGTTCGTTATTGACCTCGCTACTTGATTGAGATGAGTGGTTAATTCTACGCCCCGGCCACAGGAGACTGGATGGGATTCAGAGGCGGTATGGGCAGTTTTGGAGAAGATAAAATTATTTGCCCCTTGAACACTTTATTATCTAACTAATGCACAATATATGATTCGTAGATACAATTAAAATTATAAAATATTTAAAAGTGCTCCAACATGTTTCGGATCACAGAGGATCCATCATCAGGGAGCTTTGTACAGTGCTTGGCTAAAAATTGCAAGAATGGTTCAATCGTGTCCGTTCAACGGAAACAATTGAACCATTCATGTAATTTTTAGCCAAGCACTGTACAAGGCTCCCTGATGATGGATCGTCTGTGATCCGAAACATGTTGGAGCACTTTCAAATATTTTAAAATTTTAATTGTGTCTACGAATTATATATTGTGCATTAGTTGGATAATAAAATGTTCAATTGTCATTGATTCACGGTGCAAACATGAAGATTATTTGCTCCTTTCGCGATTCGAACCCATTATTGTCCAGCCCGTAGCTAGTCGCTTTACCGCCTACGATATCCCCATTGCTTTCAAATGGGAGGGGCTATAAAGTATTTTTTGTGACCTGGATACAATAAAAATATTTGAAAACTTTAAATTTGTCCTGCATTCTGTACCTTCATTTTGGAAGAAAAAACCGCCTTCATCTTCACAGTACCATAAAACAGCAGGTTTCTGCGAAACGCTTGCTCCTTTGTGCCAAAATACACAGTGTCATAATCCAAGAAGGTCCCACCCTGAAATCACCATGGTCCTGAAAACCTCAAACCCCACCTGAAACATGTGTGCGGCTACCTAAAATCATAAGCCACGTGATATTTAGTAGCAATAAGCAGGCAAATTCCAAATAAATTCACTTCATGAAGCAAAGAGATTGTTCAAATTCAATTTTGAGCTATACCAGTAATTTTCCACCCACTGCGTCCATAAACACGTTCAGTTACAAATGAACTATACACCTTTACTGCAACGGTGTTAAATTGAAAATTTCTGTGAGGAGGGACGTTCGCTTCATCATAATTCAACAGCATTTGTTTCAGTTTATAGGGCAGAAGATTAGTTATATCATTTTATAATTACCAAATATGTCATAATCCCAGGGGCTTATTAATTAACTGAAATTCATACAGCGTAGCCGTGAGCTGAGGTCATGGCTCTTATTACTGCTTTAATTATACAGTTTTCTAAGCGAATAGTGCGGTTTATCCCCACATCATGTTACAAAAACTGATAGGAAAATCTGGTTTCAAAGGCACTACCTAAAATTTCAGTTTATTCTTAGTTATGTTTAGGTAGATTATTTCTACGCAAAAATGTTCAAGAAGTAGCATTACACTTGCCAGTTCAAGGTATAGTTTTCGCCGTTCTTAGGTGTCACACTATGAAGACGGGCAGGAGAGTGGAGATACAGATTCACGCGTTTGTTAAGTTCGGTAACAGACTGAGTGAGTGACCAAACTCAATTTCGGTATCTTTATTCCACAAAATAGTGTTCGCCCTCCCCCGGTACAAATTTTGAAGACTTACGAGTAAATTCCCAAGGGCTCTACTTCATGTCTATCATGCAGAGACACGACCAGACCGGGAAGCGAACCCGCAACATAGCGAGGGAAAACACACACACACGCGCTCGCGCGCACACACACACACGACAGCACCCAGCGTCTAAGATTTCGACGTTCCTGACGACCACGTGTACCTAAAATGCATGGAATTTTGTAGTCCGTTTCATATGTTTTGGTAGTAACATTAATGCGTACACTGATTTCTTGCTAAAACCATTCTGTCTTCTTTGATACAAAATACTGTTAGCTTCTTCTTGCATGAACACATGTTTTTAAAAATCCGTTACAAACAGAAGATATATTCTGACGAATTTCCTATAATGCACTCCGAGAACTTTCTTCAGCCCAAGACGGGCCATAAATTAATAACTAATTTTATATTAACAGAAGTGACAATAAAAACTGATTAAAAATTAAAATAAAAGCAATTACTGTTTAATTAATATCGGTTTAATTTCTAGGCGGTTTCGCAAAATTGCGAAAAGTGACTATTAGCTTCATCATGTCTGTATGTCCTTGTGCATGGGACAACTCGGCTCCTATGGCAAGGATTTGTATGAAATTTGATGTTTAGGTATTTTTCTAAAATCTGTCGAGAAACTTCAAGGTTCATTAAAATCGGAGAAGAATAACGGGTACTTTACATACAGACCAATATACATTTTCGATCATATCTCGCTAAGTTCTTCTTAGAATACGAAGTGTTTCAGACAGGAGTTGTAGAGAAAATCAAAACACACATTTTATGCTCAATAACTTTTTATATAATAGATATATGTGTGTGTTTTGAAAATGTAAGTCAAGAACACGTCAAATTTACGTATTCTGTATGTTACTGCCGGATCGGTTACTCTGACAAAGGAGCTACTTGAATTAGACACTTTAAATTGTATGCGAATAAATTAATACACTTTACATCACACGCATAGCTACATATTTGATAGGAAACTTATTATGGAAGGTGATAACATTTACATACACGAAGAATATGATAACATTTGAGGATATGCATACCGCCAAGGACCATTCGCGAAAGAATTTCAAAGAGGTACTGCATTTCTATAGTAAAACCAGCCAGCTGCATCAAATGTCTTAAATTTATTTGATTGGAGTAACACTCTACATGTTTCGGAAGGACTTTCCGTCCATCACCAGGAGTTAAAGACTGTACATACACAGATACTGCCGACTGCTTGCTACCAAGCAGTCGGCAGTATCTGTTTGACATATGCCTCTTGCAGTATGTACAGTCTTTAACTCCTGGTGATGGACGGAAAGACCTTCCGAAACATGTAGAGTGTTACTCCAATAAAATAAATTTGAGACGTTGATGCATCTGGTTGGTTTTACTAGAGAAATATATTACGATGCACGGCCCTATGAACGTCAGAGACGGCATTGTAATGTCTGTCCCTCCGTCCATTCTTCTATCTCTGTCCGTTTGGAACAATTCCGCTGACACTGGAGTCACAATACCGATATACTCTCCAGACTCCCGAAGAAGAAGTAGGCCTTCCTGGAAAGTTCAACATTGTAAAATATTAAATGTATGATATAACCGTAAACGTAATGTTGTTTTCGCTTCACATTCATTGCACTAGCATAATTCTGACAGCGTCAGAGAAGAGTGGTGAACGAGTAAGAGAGACGGAGGAGGGAATTGTGCTCGTAATTCCACTAATCTTTTGATACCCTCTCATACCACCACGCGTTGTGACCATGTACCCTGTTTCACCGTTCCAATTAGTCATTACATTAGCCTGAACAAATCGTGGTGTCATTTGCTACGATTTGTGCATCCGTTTTACAAGCTTCAATGGTAGGCCTTATCCCGTGCAAAATAAACCATGTACACACATTTTTAATTAAAATCTGTTGAGTTGGTGCCATGTAAACCTAAAACTTCCAACCGGTCCTTTAATTTCTAGTTTTCTGACTAAAATCTTGTAGGGATATCCCGTCTGCCCATGATCATTATATATCCATCCCTTCTTATTCTTAAAATTTAGGAAAGAGTACAAGTCATTACGCTCCTAATTATACAGTTTTCTCCTTGCTTCGGTTACATCCTCGTTCTTTTCTACAAGTATTCTACCCAGCAACATCTTCTCAAGTACTCTCATTCTGGTTTCTTCCACTTTATTTGAGAGGATTCTATAATCAGGGCTGTATATATATATGCGGAAACCAAGGTGTAAGTTATTTCTTTTTTCCTAATGGATCGACAGCCCTAGTGGGCATAAGTATTCTCTAGAAGGTTTGTCAGTAACGCTCAATTGGACATACTACATACGGTAGGGCTCCTCTGGATGAGAACTCGGCCCGTCACAAGGATATCTACCTGACAACACATGACACTCAACATGAGACAGCATGCATGACCCCGGCGGGATTCTAACCCGCAATCACAGCAAACGAGCGGCCGTAGACACACACCTTATACCGCGCGTCTACTCGGATAGACGAATGCATACACATTATATTATATGTTATTAATAGAAAGGTATGTGCTTGGTAAAGTTGTAAACATTGCATCTGTGTGCATCTTCCAGAACGAGTTTCAAGGTCGACCGCACAGATAATGGACAGCAGAAATTTCAGTGAATGTTTCAATGGAATAGAACCCTTCTTGATAATATTTTTTCAGATAATCAAGAAATTCCGCGACTTTTATGGAACCCATGGTTCGGTACCGGGTTCACAAGAGCCCCACACTTGTTATTACCTGAACCAGATCAAACTAGCCCATTCCCATCTTATCCAACTGCTTGAGGATCCATTTTAATATTATGCTCCCATTTTTCCGATTTTTTCTAAATGGCAGTCACTTTCATAATGTAATAAGGGCGAGGTGATTTGGACATGTAGCATGTATGGGGAGGAGAAATAACTTATATGAAATGCTTTGGTAGTCAATCCCGCATGGAAAATACTGCTTGGAGACGTAGACCTAAATTCGTGTATAAGACAATGTTAATTCAGATATTAAAATACTGCATGATGGTTTGGACTGGAGTCATCTTGACTTGTATGTATGTAGGTAGGTAGGTAGGTAGGTAGGTAGGTAGGTAGGTATGAATGTATACGCGCGTTTGTTTGAAAGTGTAAGTGGTTGGATGGATGGGTGCAAAATTGGATGTACATGGGTGCGTGAATGTTTCTGTGAATGAAAAATTTTATTAATGAAAGTGTACATGAATGTATGAATGAATAAAGGAATGAATGAAATAATGAATAAATATATAAATAAATATGAAAGTGTTTATGTACATGTACATGTGGAGCTGTATGTAAATAAGTCATCAGCGCCAGCGTGTTGTTTTTCAAGGTGGTTTTTATCGCCTGTATATAAGTGGCCAGGTTGTTGAATGATCAGTGTTAGAGGACTGGAGAAGAGTGTAATTGTTATTTAAATGTAGCGGTTGTGTAAGTCATTCTAAGACTGAAACTATAGAAAATGTAGGAAATTTAGTTTTGTTCTTGTAGAATTTATGTTGATTGATTTAATGAATTATTGACTGTAAGAAAATAAATTTTGTCAAAATTCCAAGGTGGTGCAAGTGCACCAATTTGCACCTTGCTGCCGGTGCCCATGAACTGTGTATGTATCCCTATGTATGTATGTTTGTAATACGGGACTTTACGCGATGACGTCAGATTATTTTTTTATGGAATCGAAATCACGCTTTGTTTGAGCTACTCTGACTTAAATCATTTTTTTTCGCAAAGCAAATAAGTGATTTATTTGCTTTTAGCAAGAAGAAAGTGTAGCCAAACATTTTAAATATATTTGTGTTTTAGGATTGCTGTCGTCAGTTACGGACGGTTCGTGGCCATGCGGTGTAGGTTAATCTGTCAATGCATATTCAGAACCGTTCATGATAGGTGGGAGGGGAGAGATTTAAACCCCGAAACGGTTAGGAGCTGATAACGGACGCTAGGAGTCCAATAAGGAAGTCAGCCACGTACGAGAGGTGTGAGTGAGGGAGTTCAAGTGATTGTGTTATTTTAATAAAATATTATTTAGTTGTTTAACTTGATACAGCACGCCTTTTTTCATTTTATCAACAATAAGTTGAGTAAATAAAACAAAAATTAAAAAGAAATAATTAAAACTAATTTTGATTCGGTGAACCACACCCGTTTCCCGAAAGAAGATCACCTACCAGACTGAGCACGTCGGGATAACGAAGTTGCAAAGGGTGATTGTGTAGAGAAGGATGGTTTGTACCGCGGTTTGCTAGATATAAATAAAAAAGTGATTAAACGAAACGTACTGATTCTCTTTTTTAATGACACACTTCTCCATACCTGCTGGCTTTTTGACGATAAAGGAATTGTCTGCTTCTGGCATTTACTTACAGCTGGTCATAACTAGCTTACGTTTTAAACCAACCGCTCTTCTGGGATATGATGCCGCGTCACACCGTATTTGGTTCTAGACCTGCTGGGAACCCGTATTCAGCTCATTTTCGAGGGTCGAAATTTCCAATGCCATTCTTGTTGGACGTTTTGACCCCTGAATTTAAGACCACTACGATGTCTCGAAACTATTTAATTGGTGCGGCGTCATTCCCGCCCACGCCCCCTTTCCAAAAAAAAGGTTACCTCAGCTGCGTCGCTTCGACAACCTAAAATCTCGCTCAAGTTTTTTATTTCGCAACTGATGTTATCGAAACGACTCGGAAGGCATAGGTTTAAACAGGATAACAGGAAATTATGATGATGGTAAATATAACTTCTGGCATTATGAAAATATTTTATCTCTTATTCAGCGCTGAATGGAGATCTAGTTACGTAATATGAATGCGCCCGAAGCAAGAATCATTTTCATGCCCGAGAATTTTTTTATAGCCTATATGAAAAAGAGCAGCAAATTTTTATGTAACATTGCTGAGGGTATTTCTATGGTTTATGTGTATGCCGTGTGGTCGTATACGTAGGCCTATGTTCGGAAGATGATTTTCACAATCTTCATTTAAAGTTCACCGTACAGGTTTTTTGTGACTATGCGTGGTGTTTTAAACTAAAGCGATAGAAACCCCTACGTTTCAATTAAGTCAAAAGTGGCCCCAAACTCTGTCATTTGGCCCATCTCCGTTTTAAATTAAGTAGAATGAAGAAAAGATGGATATTTGTTCTCGGTAAAAAGTGATAGTAACTAAACCGGCAAAGACATTACTCAGTTTTACATTCATTGTTCCGTGCATCATTGTAATTCTTTAAAATAACCAACACGATGTCACTTGTAGACTATCCTTTATTTTCATGGGTAGTCGTCATTCACTCTCTACATGTTTCGAG
>Ga0123354_10014506_pt1 | contig 12275 bp, 6 predicted proteins | sample TergutLab28metaG_2_FD_97872 | JGI IMG/M metagenome (GOLD analysis project Ga0123354, IMG submission 97872) | Labiotermes labralis P4 segment gut microbial communities from Petit-Saut dam, French Guiana - Lab288 P4 | ecosystem: Host-associated > Arthropoda: Insects > Digestive system > Gut ... | reverse complement strand
CTAACATTATAGCATGCCAGTTTTTAAGTATATTGACACCATTTTTACTAATGATACTAATTGTAACATCCTTAGTATAAGAATAGTAACATACTTTGACATATGTACATAAACAACCAATGATAATTCACTTGTAACAGCCCTAGGTCATGGGTACCCACTATTGTAACAACGAGATCTCGTTCCCCCCACCCAACCCCCAATACCCTCAAAGAACACCCCACACATTGTGTATAGCTGCTCTGTAAGTTAAATCACAACTTGAAGATGGCCCACATATAGGGCCGAAACATGTAGTTGTATTCCTACTGTACTACTAGGTGAAATGTAGTTGTGTTCGACTGTATGTGTAATACACAACAATTCTTTGTTATTGAACCAACACAACGGGGTAACGCACCTCAAAATTGTGGCAGTTTTTGTTTGTGTGAAATATGTCCGCTGTTTTGACGGAACATTTAAAAACACAGCGCTCAGAAAAATATTTGGTCACGAGAAGCATGATGTTAGCGGGGAATTTAATGTTACATGACGGGAAACCTGGTGTATTATACAAGGGGTTTGTGTTGTATAGGAGGCTACGATGGTCTGGGGCGCGTAGATAGGATGGGAGGCCCGAAAAATGTGTACGGCCTGTCGATGGGAACCTCTTGGGCAAAATTCACATGAAAGACCCAGGAGATTGGTTGGCTTGGATCACTGGGAAGTAGGATGCGAGTATGTGATATGGATGGAACTGGATTAACCTTCCCAAGGGTAGCAGTCTTTGACCGTCGTTGTGTTCTTCGGTTTCTGCTACTATAGTGCATAGTATACTCACTGCCGTCGCGCACATACTGTGTCTTGCACTGGAGTATGCATTTGTTTATACGAATATAATGCAGAGTTGCAGAGTACATCAATTTCGAAGTAGTCCCTTGCTGCTGTTAAACGTATCACACATCAGCGCTGACTTAAGACGCTACTAAACATGTCACTTGTCCTCACTGACTTAAGAGGCTACTAAACATATCACTTCTCCGCAAAGACTTAAGACGCTATTAAACATGTCACTTGTCCTCACTGACTTAAGACGCTGCTAAACATGTCACTTTTCCTCACTGACTTAAGAGGATACTAAACATGTTACTTCTCCGCACTGACTTAAGACGCTTCTAAACATATCACTTGTCCTCACTGAATTAAGACGCTACTAAATATATTACTTATCCCCGCTCACTTAAGACGCTACTAAACGTATCACTTATCCGCACTGACTGAAGACGCTACTTAACATACCACTTCTCCATTCTGACTTAAGACGCTACTAAACATATAACTTGTCCTCACTGACTTAAGACGCTGCCCTAATACGCTACTAAACATATCACTTATCCGCACTAACTTAAGACGCTACTTAACATACCACATCTCCGCTCTGACTTAAGACGCTACTAAACATATCACTTGTCCTCACTGACTTAAAGACGCTGACTTAATACGCTACTAAACATATCACTTATCCGTACTAACTTAAGACGCTACTAAACATATCACATATTCACGTTAAGAAACTTAACCGCACTGACATATGGAGCTAGTCTTTATACGAAAATACACAAGAATATCCTCACACTTTATTGTAAATGCTAGAAACAAAATCAGTAGACCTACGTTAATTGCATTCGGGCGTACTGGAGACTGAGAATTTATTTTCTGTTGAAACCTAGATATGTATGTAGTATATTTATTTTTGCTAGTACACCACTTTTGTTTAGTTTTGTCGCTTTGATTAGGGTTGAACTGTAATATGTATGTATATCGCCGCGGCCTGGACTGGAATTCGAGGGCAGTTTTTGGCCCCCAACCCGTACTTTGCGTACCCCTGCTATGTTGTCTGTGTAACCCCATGAGTTCGTTTGGGTGGAAACAGCTGTCCTTGACTCTCTTCCTTCCCTGACTACAACCAATCTATTGTGTCCTGCTACATAAGTTGTAGATTCATGTGTAGGGTAGTACGTTTTTGGAATGTCGTGTATGTCCGCTACAAGAAATTGTCATTGTAAGGTTAGGCGAATAGAAGTGTGGTGAGTGGTCTGGTAGGTATGAACAAGCTGGCAACGGCGAGGGGACTAGCCTTGTGAATGCATTCAGGTAGAGAGGTTGAACGCGAGAGAACAGGCTGTAAGAGGAAGCTTGAGTGCTCATCGTTTTGCATACCAGCACTCCACTTCTCCAACCTTCACGACCACTGCGAATTGTTTGAAGGGAGGCTTGTGTAACTCTACGTAGAAAGTGATTGGTATTGCTCATCAGCGGGCGTGCATGTTTTAGTTCTGTGTTAGATTCGTCGCAGACTGTTCCCGCGCTGTTAGCGGAATAGACGGCTGGTTTCAGTGTGTAGTGTTAACCAAGTGATGCGTACGTAATTGTACGTGGAGAAACTACAATACGCGGTGTTGTGTCGGAATCGGTACACACAGTGTTCTTAATTGTGGTGTTTACAACGTGAACCGTTGTGTCTGGTACAACAAAGTGACTGCCCTTGCAAAGTACCTCTGCATCTTGATAGTGCCATCAATACCAACCGTGAATATTTTAAAGCGTACCGGTATAGTCTGTGATACGAGTTGACGTGTGTGATAGTGTACCGTCATAACAAAGAAGAAGAAAAGTGAATTAAGTTGAATGCAGTGCAAAATTCTGAAGTGTCAGTGTAGTGTTTTTATTACATCAAAGTAATTACTGCATTGGGAGTACCGGTCGCTTGGATTCGTGCAATACATACCTTTTTGCGTCCCTGAATCAACAGTAATGGGTCAGAATTCATCAACTCATCATGAACCTTTGGACAGAGCAAAGGCTGCTCGAAAGTCCCTCAGACATATCAAGGTAAGTATTTCATGTTCAATTTCAGTTTCTTGTAAGGAGTTTTTCAGTTACTTTGTCCCTACTGTTTATCTATGCTTAGGATGTTTAGCATACGTTTCTTGACACTCCATTCCAATGGAACTATCTTCCATCTGAAATACTTGACCCTGTTTTGGCATTTTTTAAAGTGCCAGTTCCGTGTACACAGGAGGGTTTATGAAATGACGTTCGTGTAATTGCAAACTGGGAACTACTCCAAAATTTGGCGGGGGGGGGGGCGGTGGGGGGTTTCCGGCGTGGGGGTTTAGGAAGGAGGGCAGGGGTAGTTGTTACCCATGGTTCTCGGCGTCAGGTTTGCGGTTGTAGAGAGCGGCTAACCTGATGTACAATCTAAGCCCCTCACCTGACGAAAGATAGCCTTCCCTGACGTCTAACCTAATTTCATTACGTGAGACTAACCTCACATGTGACCTGAACTCGTAACGTTACGAGAAAGGAAGACTAACCCGTTGTCTAACTTCAGACCCTGTCATGATGATTTCGGGAGACTAACTTGGCGTCTGGCCAAGTCCCTCGCGTATGCTACTACAGAGAGACTAACCTGACGTCTAACCTAAGTTCATTACGTCAGACTAACCTCAAGTGTAAACTCAGCTCCTGACGTTACGAGAAAGAAAGAATAACCTGACGTCTAACTTCAAACCCTGATGTGATGACAGAGAGTGACAAAACTGGCACCTGGACTAATCCCCTCTCGTCCACTGACGGAGAAGGGAAACCTCCCTCGAGAAACCACGGATGACTAATGTTCGGCGGAATATATTGGCAGTGAAGTGGTCTTTTTTATTTCGTGTGCGCACGGTAGCAATAGAATGCTCCCCCAATTCTAAAATAGAGCAACAAATTGATCTCGTTTTAAATAAATCAGTCTATTTAACACGTTACTGATTGTCACTGACCCCATCCCAGCAGCTCGAAATAATTTCTTATGCATATTAATGGTATCCACACTCCAATTCAAACTGTTTCTTGCCGGCAACAAGGCGTGACTGTACAAAAGAGCAGGCTACATTATCTCTCATATCGATCATTACTGAAACGTTAAACGATTTGGTTTTAGAATAGAACCAAACAGTGACGCTCCAACCAGCATTATAATTAACTGCAGTGTTAATTACGAAATCTTCAAACTTTTGTTCTCTGCAAAGCCTCGGTTTGGCAAATATCAAGTTTCCTGATTACGCATTAGTATTTTTTACAGGTGACAACTTTCTGTTCAAAACTGTTTTCCGTTTTAAGGGAGACAGACGAACAAACGAGTTGAAGATATTTGAGGGCTGAAGGATTGGAAGAAATGAGATGAGGGATATAATACGAAAGAAATTAGATTTGCACTCTTCTGGGGCTTTACGCAGCGTAGAATGGTAATTCCATACCGATGTTTCGGGACAACCTTTCGGTTCCGTCTTGAAGGGTCAGTCGGACTTGCATAGGTTGTCGCGAAACGTTGGTACGGATTTACCATTCTGCCTTGCGTAAAATCCCAGAAGAGCGCAGACTTCGTTGACATTGCAGCGGAAGCTTGAATCATGCATACGAAAGAAATGTTATGCGATGAATTTTAACGGACATGACCTGTTGTAAGATGTGAAATATATATATATATATATATATATATATATATAGTGGCCCAAATGTCAGTTTATCGGTTGGTAAAATTCACACTAAAATACGTTGTAAATTTCTTTATTGCTTACAGAACATACAACACTTTTTCGAAATGAGATCTTCCATATATCGTACACAACTCCCAACCATGTGACACCATCCTACAAACTGACTGGCATAACTCTGTAATGGCAGTCCCGCTGATACGATAAAATGATTTTGATTAAGTGGCTTTTGAGGTACCATAAATTTGTCAGATCCGGTTTTCATAGAAACCGACCCAAGAAGACATCCACTACGGCAATCGTCGTATGACCAAGTAACGGCCTCTAATTTTAGGGTGAATCACGATTGCACCACAAGAGGAATACCATTATTTCATATACACGTATATTAATCGATTTTCCGGTTTCTCTACGTTTTTAGGCGCCTTATTGGCGATTATTGGCTTCAGTCGTATCTGTTATGATATTAATCGTGTACGTCAGCACAACTGTTTTTATTACACAAGATAATTATGTAGGCTACATGTTTCGACTATTGAACAGTCATCTTCAAGCCTATTCTTTAGAGGTTAAGTTACAGGATGCTGTGCACACATTGGGATCCCAGTGTGTTTACATGAGTGAAATACTGATACTGAAATTTCACTAATGTAAACACACTGGGATCCCAATGTGTGCACAGCATCCTGTAACTTAACCTGTAAAGAATAAGCCTGAAGATAACTGTTCAATAGTCGAAACGTGTAGCCTACGTTTTTACCTTGTGCAATAAAGAGTTGTGCTGACGTACACTATCCAAGCACATCGTGATGCCTCCATTCAAATTCGCATTCAGCCATTTCTATCTGTTCACACGGAACAACTCGGCTCCCACTGGACGAATTTTTATGAAATATATTGTTTGAAGAATTTTCAAAAATCTTTCGAGAAAATGCAGATGTCCTTAAAATCTGATAAGAGTAGCGGGCACTTTACATTAAGACCAACGTGCATATGTAATATATCGCGGAATTTTTCTTAGAATAAGAAATGTTTCAGACAAAAGTTGTAGAGAAAATCACAATACATTTCATGTTCAAAAACTTTTTTTTTCTTTCGAAAATCATTTCGTTTATGAGATAAAGTGGACAAATATGGCAGACCAGACGGGCGCTGCCTGAAACAGCTGCGCCCATGTTCGCACTGATGTCGCTAAGGCATGTTCAGTTAAGATTTCTTTGTGGCATGATAATCGGAATTCCCCATCAGTTCCATAAGTAGTTGGCCTTGACTCGTGTGGCTCGATACTGCGAGCTGGTTGCATTGACGGCTTTCGGCTGATTCTAATGTTTGCATTGCTTTCATCTTCCAGAGAGTTTTGTATCGGTGACTTTACTGTGTTAAGTATTCTGCGGGGCTTTCTAACTGTTGGTACTGAAGGTGCAGAATTTAGAGGAAGCTTGATTTACTGTCCGCTAAATTGCCGTACGTTAGAGACGTAAAGATTTATTAGCTAATTAACAGACCTTAGCTGGGTAGTTTTTAAAAATAAGCTGCAGAGATAACGAAGATAACCGTTATGGGCCACGGGACGCTGTGTCGTCACCGATCATTTATGAAACATATATTAACTGTGTTGTCCTGTGTGTTGTTAACTGTGTTGTTCTATGTATTGTTTGTGTGTAAATGTGTACTGTAATACTGCCACCGGGTGTCAACCCAACTGCAGTTAACACATATATCAATGTCCATATCGTGCAAGCAAGCGAAGTATTATATATTCCACTGTTGCTCCACACTCATAGTCACGCAAATGCCATAAGCGCTGTCTAGTGTAGATAATGAAAGCATCGCAAAACGGTCAAGAAAATATTTTTGGTAGTAACACATTATGCATGCAATATCGAGTTCAAGAGCGTGCTAAATAGAATACTCGTGCTTTGACCTCTCCCGAAAAGGCCTCAGACAGACAGATAGATAGATAGATAGGTATAGGTATCGAGAGACATGGACAGATGTGGATAGATAGGTTGGTAGATGATTAATATAGATATCGATAGACAGATAAGTAGGTGATAGATAATTATATAGATAGATATATGTATATATATGTCTATATGTATATATATATATATATAGACAGACAGACAGAACCAAGTACGCATAATGTCGCAGTATAATACATATGGTATTGCTTCTGCTAACGCCATTTCTTTTTTGCATTCAATCTTCATAACTTGAAAGAAATATCACTGATCTCTTTGGACTAATCTGCTAGTAATTACAACCGTCGTAATACCTTTTCCTCCTACTACTATTTTTTTGTGTAGTGCTCCCACTTGCGTCTGACCTCATGTATAAAAGTATGCTTAATTGCCTCGGATCTTTAGTTTTGGAGCACCTCACAAGTTTCGCAAAACCTACCGCTTCATTCATTTGTAGCCATTTCTTGTCCAGAAAATTCTTCGTCCATCTTTGTTGTATTTGGCAGTTTAGAAATATGTCAGTGGCGTTCTGCTCACCCCGGCATAGGGACAGGTTCCCCCCCTCGACCCCACACCGTCAACCCTTTCAGTTTCCATCCCCATCCGAAACCAAGCCAATCCACTCCCATTCCTCTTACACTGTACTACATATTCCTCTTTACACCCTTCAACCCCAATTTCGCAGTTATCAACCATCGAGCTTCCGCCTCGAATGTTAGCTAAGGCAGTTGGTCTCGGAATGACTAAGAAATACTACGACCATACTTAGCCAGTCAAAACAGCAAGTGTCCCGTCTGAGATTCATGTGGAATGTTCCCGAATTAATCCAGACAGTTGCCTGTACTCTGTCTTCGCCAGTGATAATTATCTGTAGGGCGCAGTATTGCTGTACACGCTGTCGGCTGGCTGCACTTCACTCGTATCAGTGTACTGCTGTATAGCAATGGTGCCAGTTGGTGCTCATTGTACAACTTTGACTCCCTGCGTGTATCGTAATCATAGCTTTATTTAAGGTGTGCTGTCTTGCACCTTCTTTACACGCGTATGGGTCCTCATGCCCACACATAATGTTTCACATTTCCATATTGCGTGGGGAATTTTAAGGAAAGATTGGACAACATCCCTTACCATTCTGCTTTACTGGAGAAAGGAAGTTGTGTTTCTGATGCATTTAATCCCATATGAACTATATGCAGTGTCAGATAAGCGCTGTAGAGGGACACCGGTTACCGCGCCATCTAATGCAATTTTGTCACTCTGCATCTTCACCCTGCCAAATAGAGCTGTACAGAAATAGCATCGACATGATATGTTTGCTTTACGTGTCATTACATTTCTGATTGCGTCTGGAGCGCAGTGCAGAATGTTCTAGCACATGCGGACAAAGTTGTGGCTACGACCTTAAAAGAAAAAAAGGCCTTTTCTTGGTAGATGTAGCTAACCGTACAACGCGCTTTACAGCGATAACTTGGAACGACCGTTTGTAACTTATTTCCAGTTCACATCTCAGACCTAGTCTTATCGTTGGTTTTATGTGACGCAATAAGTAAAAATCCTACCACAAAGATTGTGAAATGCCAATTGAAATACAATAGGAGTTTTATCCTGTTAGCACGGGTCTTTATTGTATCGTGGATGCATAAAAATTGTCTTAGATTGTTATGTAAAGAATTGCCTGTTTTGACATGTGTAGGACCTCTTCAGGTGTTTATATAATAAATAGCCTGTTATTTTTCAATTGGAATTTCACTTAAACAGCACAATGGCGTGTCAAAAGTTGAAACAAATCGATTGTTTTAATAAGGTATGTGCCTTCAGTACTTTGCAAGCAATTCGTGTGAATTGCATACACTTTTCTCAGCGTTTAGAATTGAAATGTACGTATGCATGCGTATTGTTAATGAACACTAAAAAAAAATATAACCTGCATAAATGGTTGGGCAGTAGAGCCATGTGTTATCGGCACACATTCATGTAGTTCGCTAGCATATAGCTGGATTTGCTAAATCAATCCACCGGAAACAGCCGCTTGATCGAGTGCATTAAATATACATGGTCATTACCGTGACACTACATACATGCTTTTAGTGTTTTAACATTTAATGAGGGGTAACGCTGCCCGAAACATGTGTCGGTACCTGAAGATCATGTTGTGCGTTCATGCAGTGTGAGACTTCTCGGTGAGTTTTGTGTCGTGCTAAACCATCGGTGTCCATACTACACGGGACATTTTTGACACGCATCATTATACAGGGTTATTCATGATTTCCTGACGCATTTCACAAAACCGGTATACTGGAATGGCGGAAAGGACTTCCACGTGCGACTCACTTATAGAAACTCTCCAAGCTTATTTTTACGTGCCGCGGGCGCCTAGTTTCGTCGGTGGTCGCCAGGGGAGCTATACATCTATCATTTCCGCCATTCAGGTATGCCGATTTTATGAAATGCGTCAGGGAATTACGAATAACTCTGTACTGGCGAGACGACATGTAGCTCGGTGATCGCCGCTGGTTCAGTATCCCGTGAATGGGGTCCGGGCGTTTATTCTATGTCTTTCAATGAATATTGGGGTTTTAACGCACTGTATTTGAATAAGGAGCTAGAAGTGGCGTTGTTCGGCTCGCAGACACGCGTCGCACCTGACAGATACGTTTATTGCACGTCGAAATTCGCCTAGTGAATTTGAGAGCACTGTACTTTTGAATGTTTACTTCCAGATCGTTACGGGGATTATTTCTACACACCTCATCATTCAGCGTGCCTCACAAGAAAAAATCGAGCCGATTTATATCTGGCGGACTAGGAAGGTCACAATCCTATGCCTATTATTCTAGCACCAAGGATACCCCGCAAACGACGCATAGATTCTTTGCAGTGTGATCTGTTTCACTGTCTTACGGAAAAAGGGTATAGGCTCTCACGGAATCGGATAGGTGTTCAAAAATGTAGTTAGAATGTGTATAGCATATCAGTGCGAATTTGTAGTCTCAGAAAGCAAATGGGCCCAGTAATCCTAATTGCGCTCACAGCACGTTACACACCTACTTTAATATCGTGTATTGGCACTTCGTGGATTTGCATTGGAAACTTTTTAATTGTGAGAGGTCATGCGTCCTCTGAGTTGAAACCGAGCTTCACCGCTAAACAGCACAAGTGTGGGATCTACCATTTAACCCATGAAGGTACCAGTTCACAAAATTCGCTCGTTCTTCGTGATCTGTGTTGTAGGGTTTTTGGATCACAGTCTCTTTCCATCGATATAAGTGCGGCCCTTCTGTATCATTTTGTGCCGATGATGCAGACACGACCGTTTTCTGTGCAGGTGGATTTCATTTTTTTAAATTAGAGATGTCACGAATCTAGCACAAATTTCGTCAAGTTTTTCCTCATTACATGCCTTCTGCCTGGTCTTTGTCTAGAGTGGATCCTGTAGCTTGACACGTTTTCACTTGTTTGTAGATTGTTGTGTTTGTAACAGGCGCATCAGGGTGTTTTTCTGAGGTTACGAAAAATCTTTCTTCTAGGCACTGTATTCAGTATATATTAAATCCTCAAAAACACCTCTTGCTCCGATGGAAACCTCATAGCGAGTGCAGATGACTTGCAAAGCTGACAGCCTGCGGTAAGCAGCTTGAGAGCGTTATGAAGTATTGACCCTGTACTTACTCGTCACACTGTCGGTATAAGGTGAAAGGAGGGTAAAGTTCAAGTTGTCCCTGTCCACACCATGAAGACACGTAGGCAGAGTCACAGTAGATGACCTGTGGGCAGAGTAGGGTGTAGCTCCGCTGATTCGTAGTCACAATAGGTTGGTGTGAGTGGTAAACTCCACGTCCCTGATTTTTGTCTATTTGTTAGTCTATTGCAGTCGCTACGGATCAGCTTTGTAGATATTTTGACATTATCAGAAACCAAGTTGACACACACTGCTAAATTTCGTGTTTATTTTGCAATCTTATTATAATGATATATATGTATGTTTTTTGGTTCCTTTTTCATGTATATTGTGTGTTATTACCCCTTGTCGTTTTTTCAATGTACAGGCCTGTATGTGGTGTTCCTGTTATCATTTACTTAATCTTCGCTCAGCATCTTATTAAAAAATATTATTCAAGTACTTATTTACTCTGTAGGGAAATGGTCGTTTTTTCGTTTGAGTATCATACAAAGCCCGTCAGTACATTGTAGGCATAACGAACAGTTTTTTTTTTTTTACTGTTGCAACTAATTCTGCCACTGTCGTATATGAAGGGTTGCAGAACAATTTGAAATTGTTCATGAGTTGTCATGAATGATGTTCGAATTGTTAGTTTGCCTCTCGAAAGTTATGCTTTTCTTTGCCGTTTCGCACATTTAGATTCGTGCGAATTCTGTGCTGAGTGAAAGGAATTTACGAACTGTATCAATATGCAATTCTCGTTTTCGTGAATTTATACTTCGGAAATATGCCTTGGAGTTACATAACCCTTTTGCTGCATCTACATGCGAACGCTAGTGCCTTCATTGAACTGGTAAATTTGAAGGTTCATAATGTAATTATTCCTCTCATATACGAACTGCACGTGTCAGTTCCCAACCGCGGCTGACTGTGGTCTTTGTGTTCGTCGCTAACATGGCAGAGCGAAATGTGGAAAGTAATCAGAAAGTTCTTTTCAATTAGTTTATGGTTTGCAAGAGACATGTAGATGATATACAGCCTATGGATAGGTTTGCTTTCTTTGTTTGGAATGGTGATACAATTCCCACATTTCACTGCTGTCATTGTCTTTAATTACTCTACAAACCTTCCGTGATGATTCTGTATGGGGTATTTAATGGTACGACACAATCTTTTTTATGACGTCACTGTCCCCTGGAATGTGACACCATGCCGTCTGAGTTTCATGTATAGATAAGTTTAAGGCTAGGCGCGCACTGGCAACTTTAGTTGCTCAGCTATTTAGTTGCCCGGATGGAGAACACTGCTTTATACGAGAGCGCGCGCACTGGCAACTTTTCTGTTGCGGCAACAAAAAAGTTGCTGCCGGTTGCAGCCAGACCCATTCTCGAGGCAACAGAAATGTTGCTGATAACGATAGAACGCTCATGTTTCAGTCTGTCCGCGCGCGCTGGCAACTAAATAGTTGTTTGCTAGCTGCAGTAAGTTGCACAAGCCTTGTGTCTTGAGTCATACAGCTGTCTATCGTAGAGGACATAGAAAAGTTAATATGCGAGGTGGAGAGAAGACCACCTTTGTATAATAAAAAAATTGAAAGAATACAGCGACAGAAATCTGAAGGATAAATTGTGGTGCGAAGTTTGTAAGTCAATCGTCACGAACTGGAGTGAGCTTCCAGCCGAGCAGAAATCAGAAAAATGTATGTTAATTTTCTTGTTCATATTATTGGGGATCATGTTGATGATGCTAATATATTGGGCAGAAGCGTGCATACTGTAAAGAAAAATAGAGAGGCTTCAGTAGTTGCTAGTAAGGAGATTGGCCTGGAGGTAAATGCTTAAAAAAACTAAGTACATGGTCATGTCTCGAGATCAAAATGCAGGATGAAGTCACAGTATAAGGACTGATAATAGTTCCTTTGAAAGGGTGGAACATTTCAGATATTTGGGAACAAATCTAACGAATCAAAATTATATTCAGGAGGGAAATAAGTTCAGATTGAATTCACAGAATACCTGTTATTGCTCGGTGCAGAATCTTTTGTCTTCCAGTTTTCTATCCAAAATATAAAGATTAAGGTATACAGAACTACAGTTTTCCTGTTGTTTTGTATGGGTGTGAAACTTG
>Ga0123354_10014505_pt1 | contig 12275 bp, 5 predicted proteins | sample TergutLab28metaG_2_FD_97872 | JGI IMG/M metagenome (GOLD analysis project Ga0123354, IMG submission 97872) | Labiotermes labralis P4 segment gut microbial communities from Petit-Saut dam, French Guiana - Lab288 P4 | ecosystem: Host-associated > Arthropoda: Insects > Digestive system > Gut ... | reverse complement strand
TGTTACTGCCCTTTTCAAAACTAAATAAAAACGTAATGAAATACAAAAAACGCCTGTTCCTCCCGTCCTCGCGCTGGGTCCCCCCCCCCCCCTCACCTGACTAGACTCGCGTTTTTGTCACAAGACTCGTATGAATACGCGTAGGTCCAAACATAAATACCCATACTTGTGACCAGAAAAAAGAACTGATTGAAAAGTCTAATGAACGTGACATCTCGCATCTGGTTGTTTTATTTATTGCAATTGCGTCTCGCAGTTATCTGTTCACGCAGGGCTGTTCACACTCCTGCCTCATGGCCGGTTGGACCCCGCCACACACTTTAATCCGACCCCCGAAGACATTTGAATCATATGTGATAAGTCTGTTATGTTTTATACATAAATTCATAACGTGAAGTTCTTTTTGGTTTCCTCGATGTGCGTATAAGGGAAATAAAATTATTTCAAAATACGTTTGCCTTGAACGTCAAGGAAGTGCCACCATAAGTTAGGTGGAGTTGATTGCTGTGTACTGTAATGATACACTGAAAGACAGATTCAGAGAAACAGATTTAATAAACCTCTGCAAGTGATTGCCAGTGTGCCACTAACCCGAAATTGGAAGCTTTGCGTAAAGCTGTGTTTCAGTGTTTTCTACAGCGTACATTTGTGAGAACATTCCAAAATAGAACTGGTGACGTCTGATTGCATGTTTTTTTTTTTAATAAGATGAACATTTACAGTCGCATTTATTGAGAGGAAGCACAGAGGTTGAACTCCAGGTCGACTTTTGTCAGATAAAATAAAATGAACTGCTAACTTGATGCAACTAGGTAATTTTATTGATGTATTCTTAGCTCGACATGTTTCGGGTACATACGCCCATCATCAGGAGAATCATTTTTGGCCTTGCTGGTAAGAGTTGTCAGTAATGTCACGGTGCAAGAAGTTTAAAAACCCAGAGTTGCAATTGTTATTTTATGGTGACGTCTGTCTCTTTTATTTTGTGCGAATCTCATTGTACAAATTTGATAAACGAATGAGACTTCGAAAATTAAGTCCCACCATGAACTATTGCAGACTGCACGTGCGCGGGATGTGGTGAGCATAACAGAGGTCGTAGAATGTCGTTAGCTGTTTGTTTACATGTCAGATATCGTTAATTATGTAAAATTTACGTGTCACGTATCACTTATTATGTAACCTTGAAACAGTAAATAATTTGTTGAAAATATAAATAATTAACTTTTATTGGATGGTCTTGATGCACGATTAGTGAAGTAAATGCACTTGCTCCTCGGAAACGAAAAAATATGGAGATACATGCGGTTGGTGATTAAAGGAACTCTGGTCTTAGATCGTTTTATGCAGTAGGATAGTCCTTAGTCCCTTAACCAGCGGACTGTAGTCTGGCGAAAATGGAGAGACGAGGGAGGTTTTCTGTAGCCTGAAAAATAATCAGTCGGCGTAATACTGTATAAAAGGAGTTCTCACGGTACATTGGGTACGATCTTCATAGGCACCCGCGCGTTCTTGAGTCATAATTACACGCGTTTTATTTTTTGTGGCCATGTTTCAGTGAGAAGAGGGATCTTCCAGTGCCGCTCCGAAGGTCCTGTAATGCAGTCTATAGAGAAAGGATTTATTCCTCCTGTTCTTTTCTTGCCGTAACGCCGATATGTGTGTGTGTGTGTGTTTATATATATATATATATTTAATAAGGTAAAATAATTTTAAATAATTTAATAGAAGTGGGACTCCCACTGTGACGGCCTTTGGTTATTCAGAAGGTAGTCCCAAGAAAAGAAGGATGGAATGAACTTCATTCCATCCTTCTGTATATAAACACACACACATACATACATACATACATACATACACTCTCACACACACCCACCCACACACACACACACACACACACAAATACACACACATACATACACACACATACATAAATACACACACACATACATACATACATACATACATACATACATACATACATACATACATACACTCCCACACACACCCACACACTACACTCCCACACACCACACACACACACACATACATACACACACATACATAAATACACACACACTTACATACACTCCCACACACACCCACACACACACACACACACACACACACTCCCACACACACACACACACACACACACACACACACTCCCACACACACACACACACACACCACAACAACAACAACAACAACAACAACAACAACCGAGTTTTCTGCGCTTCGTCTTGTGATTCGATTCTGAATATTTTTTATATTTTATTCTTTAGGACATTATTCCCGACACCGACATTTCTCATGCTTATTAGTGTTTCAAGCTAACCGATCCGTGATGGATACTGTTGATCACCTTGTTCTCACTGGAACACTGGGAGACTGTGTCACCACCCTGTAGGTCGCGCTCCAAGACTGACGAGTCCTTCAGCCGAGTGTTTCACACTTGGTAGCAAGTTTCCGATTGGAATGTGTTTTTAGTAGCAGACGTATTTGCCTTGACACTTTCTTTTATTTGATCCTGTTTAGTTTATAGTCATTATTTGTGTCTACATATAATATTCCTCGGCTGTTGAAGGCTGTTTGCTGTTGGGAAGCGCCTTCCTAAAGGAAACAAATTTAGTAGCATTTAGTTACTGTATGTCAAAACACATTTATAGGTGTACATAATATGCTGTTGATGTGATTTCGCGTTTTTCTCCCAGTACTCTTAAGCCGAGTTAGGTAGTGGATGTTACTTCGTTTTTTGTCGATCCATGCAATGACACCAATTTGTACGGTTGATTTATTCGTGTGTGTTCTGAAACAAAGTGAGTGTAATGAACTTCTTAGAAGTTTTTTTTCGTTTGAGGAATGGGTTTTGAACCTTCTATGGCAGTGAAACTGAAATAGGGTGCTGCTTGTAGTTGTTGCAGCATTCTAAAATAAAAGAAACCAGAATTATCGATAACAAAGTAACTGCCACTTTATTGCGAATGGAGCTGTAATCATACTTCTGTCTCACTTTTCGCAAACAGCTGAAAAGATAACTTTTGTTTATCGTCACTTTAAGGAGTTAGAAACGTGTAAGGAACCTTTAATCTATCCCGAAAGCAAACATAGCATTACGCGGTGTGTGGCCGTTTGGTTTTTGAACTCATTCCATCACCTGACGTTCCAGAAACAAGTTCTGCGCGGAAATATCCAGTTTCCGAAATGGTGTTGCTTTGAACACTAGACGGTGGGCAGAGTCCGTAAATATAGTAATTATTAGTGCCATACACTCGTCACATAAAAACGGCTAAAATACATCGTGCTTCTCTGCATATGTGCACATGTGCATTTGACACCTTTGTTTGATAGTTAGTAGCTTGGTTGTTCATTTGTTTCCCGGAGAGGTGTGGTAGGAAATGGTAAAGCGTCTGTTACAGACCCCCCCCCCCCAAAAAAAAAGTCTAGTGATCTGTCTTCAGTACAGTGGTTGGTAGCCTAAGTGCTTGCCGTAAGAGAACCGAAGCGTGTAATTCTGAATTTATTTGTGGGTCGTTGTACACTTGTGTGTTGGAATAGTTCATGGATCCTGATGGGCCTGAATGTTAGTTTTAGGTTAAATCTGTGCGTGCATTGTAAGCTGTTTATTTAGGACTTTAGCATTTGTAGCCTGACTGCAGATGTTAACCGACAGCGAACACTGTGATAGATCTACGAGTACGGAGTGACTTTGTTATTGGTCGTAAAGTAACAGCGATCCGTTCGGAGAGCGTGTGTATTTGTGTGTATGTGGGTGTTCTGGTGGTTTATGAAGTCATGTTTCTTTGTGGTCCAACACGTTAGTCTCCACAGAACCATTCTCAGGGACACGGTATTAGTCAACGTAGTCTGTTACGGATTATAACATTAAAAGTGAGCAGACGTTCTTATAGAACTGCATGTACGTAGTTATTGTGCTATTATGTCGTATCACATGCAGATATATCAGAGCCTTAGATTGAAACATTTTGCATGTTGTTAAGTTAAATCACTGTCAGGGTCTTATATCCTTCATATTTTATTGTGCACTTTATTATTTGAATAAGGTTTCCCTGTTGTAGTGCTGTCAAACCCGTGTACTAAGAAACCCTTTTGTCATCGTACGAGTATAATAAGTAAACGCTAGTCCGCTCCGTGTTGTAGCGCCATAACGTTCGTAAGTTACCAGTTCATTTATGTTTCCGGTTTGTCTGGTTTTTACTTGATAGCGTGTGTTTTGGACAGCTGTAACTCTGAACTCTCTACGTACATCCATTCTTCTACTTGGAATCCAGCCCTCTATCTTCCAATCTGTAGCTAGTCATTTTTCTGTTTGGGATCCTGTTCAAGGCTCCAGATCCACGGCCATCACGACGCTAAACTGCTTATCATGCTGTCTGATGATTATCTTCAGGCCTTTTGTTTAATAAGCTTCACGTGTTACAGTAAGCGCACGGCCAACTGCAGACCTGTTTCTTGGAGGTTGGCGGGTTAGTAGGTGCTTGGAGGGAATACGATTTTAACCAACAAAAGAAACTTATTCAGGTGGCCGCTTAGTGTATGTGTGTTTGGGAGGGGGGGGGGTGGTCAGTGCTGCTGCCTGAACAAGTTTCTTGTTATTGCTTAAAATTGCATCCTTATCTTACACCTACCCCCCATCCAATCTCCAAGCAGCACGCATGCTGCGTACGTGTTCGTACTCTAAGAAGTGGCCGAACATCGAATGACTATTTCGTATTTGGCAGGACCGGGTCTCAAATCTATACGCAGAAACCAGCTATCCTGACTGGCGCTTTAGTGTTTTTGCTCGGTCCCTCGTCAAATTCCGACTTTATCAATTGTAAGCCAAACCCCGACGCACGGCAAGCATTTTTATGTAATACGCATTTTTACCCCATGTTAGGGCAGGTGATTGAAAAGACCTCCCTCATCTCTCAGATATGTTGGGCACCTGGTAATCAGATTGATTGTTAAATCCTGTTTGAAGTTCATGTCTAGAAATTGCCTATTCTGCGCTTCTGATCAAATGGCCACTGCATGACTGACACCTCCAGCACTGTCTTCGCGTGTACGTTTACATTGAATCATCTGACGTGTTAAGTCTCACAGTTCAGTTTAATCTGCTCTGTGTAACAGACGTGTGAAGCACAGTGGACTGTAAATTTGTTCTGTTCATGAATATTTAGTTCAGTTTACACAGGATATTCAATGTGTAAACCTGCGTAAGGAAGAAATTTTTATGAAAATTGTCTAGGTAGTTAAGAATATGGTTCTCCGCTACCGTATAATCTTTTTGACAATGGTTGAACATGCGAAAGTTACTGATATATACATGGACATTTTCTAGTATCATTGAACACTAACACTCAACGTTTCGAAAGCGGACGGCTTTCGTCTTCAGGTGAAAACAATAATCCAAACGATAATTGGCTAGCCTGAAATCAACAAGTCGTTATGAATCACATGTGAATAACAGGAAATATGTACCTAAGATATAAAATAACAGTAACAGACCTAAAAAGCATTGGAACCACAATAATGAAGCACAGACACTTGAAAAGTAGGTCTGTAAGTCTGCATTCACAGAACAAATAAGAACAGTAAGGGAAACAAAAATGAAATAGGCAGAAGTATAAAAACTAACAACATCCTCTAATGTTGGGCACAAGAACTCTCACAAAACCAACCAGTGATAGTATAGGAGCTTAACAATTCTTATAATAAAAGCCAATGAGATGCACTATTTTTCAAATTTATTTTCGTTGACTTTTATTGTAATAATATATCACGATGCACGGTCCTATGAATGTCAGATTCGAGCTTAACAATGTGAATGGGGTTTGAAATTTTTGGTATATTTTTACGACATTCGCACGTGGAACTGCAAGGCCTTAAGTTCGCCGTTCGCCTGCGTTCAGTTTTCAGCAGAACTCGCTGTGTCACTAGGCCACGGCCGCTTTTTTCTTCGCCCTGATGCATTATTTCCCCAATCATTTATAATTCGACGATCTGTAGCTTAGAATTTAAGCACATGTATGCCATTAACTAGTGCGTGGAATTGTAGAGTGTAACATTTCATGACACTTACCTAAAAGATTTCCTGCTTAATTACGCATCCCATATTCCGGAAACGCGTCAGTCGCTGTTGTCACTCGACAGTTACATTATGGGTACAGTGGGTACTTGCGTCATATCCGCTGCTGTTCTGGTGCTGAGCTATTCTTGTTGGTGTATACACTTTGCATGAGAGGCACCAATACCGGCCGTGTATCCGGCACTTTGAAAATAAGTATTTTGTGGCACTTGCTGTGTATACTGCGTATCGCTAAAGACAGAAGACATAGTAAACTGGGGCATTTTATGTTTTCAAAATATGGAGCAGATCACCGAGTATGTTAGAGGTAGGCCTGCAGTATATTCTGCTTATTTCTGAATGTAATTTTGATTTGCGAGATGTGAGGTTCTCAAAGCGGTGTTGATGAAGATAAGAGTCTTCTGGGGTGTTAGGCGGTGTCTGTCAATTAGTGACCGACGTTTCGGAGGTGCGTATTTTCTCCGTCGGCAGAGTCAGACAGCCCAAGAAGACTTGTCACTGACGACAGAGGAACTACGTACCTCCGAAACGTCGGTTAGTAATTGACAGACATAGCTTAACATCCCAGAAACTAGATCTGAATTTTGATTTTATATTGCCATTCGCAAATACTTGCACTTTGCAGATTTTACGAAGATTTGTTGGCTGTCAATATCATGTCCTACATCCTGATGGCAGGACATGGATATAAATTTACGTACTTAAAATTCATGCCATTTAAGTTAGACAAATCTCCTTGCTAGCATCTGATAGAGTTTTCAAGTCTTTGTTTACGTTATTTGTTTCCGCATAACAGATTATCATCGTTATAGGCCTGAAGGTGAAGTATTCTGTTCGTTGCTGGCATCCTTCATTTTGTTGGGCCTTCCTAACTGCGTATTTGAAGCAAAGTTGAGATACAGTAACGTTATATATATATACACATCTACTGCATTGTTTCGGACCACTCTGAATTTGAAATGCATCAGATAGAGGTGTATTTACATGATTTAGGGTCTTCGAAGGGCACTATATACGACCCTTTGAATAGCGGGCGACAGGAAAACATATCTGCGTACTAAGTCAAAGTGTATTGTCTTTCACGCTCTAACAGAAATACGTTTCGAATCGTACTGGATTTAATCAAGTAGGACGTACATGTGGTACATAAATGTATGCATTATAATAAGTCTGCATGACGGAACTTGATGTCACGTCTGCTTGGCACGTGATTGGTTCAAATTGTATTGCGCAGTATGCACCACCAAACGTCGCCGTCTAAAAACTTAGCACGCGACCTGCGAATTCGGGGTAGTCTAGGGTGCCAGTTAGGCCGTGTAAAATTTTCAGTGTTTTCCTGAGATGTCCAGAGAAGTCTCGTTACAGTAAAACCTTTAAGCATGCCACATCTACTTCTGCTTCCTAATATACGGATCGTCAACGGCGGAAACTGTGTAGGTGTAGGAATGTGTGTCGGTTTCATTTCCGTTGCATGCCTTTCCTTCTCTCTCTCTCTCTCTCCCTCCCCCTTCTCGTGTAATACGTTGTGCGTAGAATACAGGAAACAGTATGAAGTATATGGTAAAGTTTTCCCTATCCACGCCATAAAGACATAGGGGGAGTCGAGGTAAGGCTCTACTTGCTCTTAACCTTGGCATTAAGGGAGGTGAGTGGTTAACTTCACGCTCCGGCCGCTGTTTCCCCGGGAAAGAATCGCGGTTCCTATTGAATTGGAAGCTGTGTGGGTGTCATTGCCAATGTGGATTGGAGAACAGAACACTTTATTGTCCGTACCGTGATTCGAACCCCGGACTGCTCGGCCCTTAGCGTAGTCGAGTTTTTTTTTATTTTTATTTTTATGTTAAGCCGCTCTACCGACTACGCTGTGAACGAACATTTTCTGATGGCGTGCTCTGTTTAACTGAAACATTAAATTATTTTTGACGGGTGGTTAATTTATTTTACAAACACTTTCTTCTTGGCATGCGTTTGTATAGGTTTTGAGTAAACGGATCAGTGGTTGAATGTTTGCACTGTACACACGACGTCACCGGCCGCTACCGTTAAAACGTGTTTCATGCGAATTGGGCACGAAAGGTCGCGGGTTCTAATCTTGCGTTTTATATTGATGTTTGTACAAAGTAATTATTTATTTACGAAACCACTTAATTTAGTCGTAAAATTAAAAAAAAGTCCTTCCAAACCGTATCATTATCTTTGCATTTAAACTTATTTTGTGCACACGAAGTAAGTTTTGAAGTGAAATGTTCAGTGCGGCCTCCCTTCGAGATGACGTAACGGATCCGAATAGTGAAATCTCGTAATACAGCTTTCGTTGTTTCTGTGGAGACTGAAAATACGTCCTGCTGTATATTGCCTCCTCCATATAATCTGTTGTGCGATGGTTTGGGCTGAACACAGTCTTATTGTAAGATGTGACAATAAGAGCAAGCCATATGGGTGTAAATCTACCTACAAATTTACGATAAATAGTAAATCGCTGTGTATGAAATGTGTATCTTGACGTTTGTGTGAATTCTACATTTATGCGAGGGAGAGTCAACTGAAAACCTTAAAAGTGCAACAAAAATTCGAAACACAGCTCGATTGTCTTGTAAAGTTTCAACAGTGATGCTCATGGTTTGAAGAGTGTTCGACATGTGGCAGTACGATACTACTTAGAAAAATGAAGTAGTTTTGTACCTTTTGTGTTAGTAAGTTACGAGATAAAACATATTTAAGGTTTTCATTTGACTCACCATCGTATAATGACGTAATGTGGCCGCTGTTTGAACTTGTGCGATCAGCACTAGCGTCGTTCAGCATGAAATCTTAAAAAAGTAGCATGCAAATGTAATTAATATTCTGTTTTTGTTAGTACCATTTAGGGTATGGAACGCAAAAATAAGCCGAGAAAATGGATTATTCCCCATGACCGTAACCGAGAATGACGTGCATTGCTTGTCCGCAGTTTTGGTGCGAAACTTAGTGTGTGTGCGTGCGTGCTGATCAAGTTAACGAAAGCCCAAACTTCATTAATTTTTGTCTTATTCTTTTGCTTTTTTTTTTCGCCTACGTAAATTGAAATTAATCCTCCTCGGTCGCCAGTCAAATGGCGTGTCGTGTATGAATCTCGACACGTCTTGCTGTATTTGTTTCACGGAGCACTTCCACCGATGATGCACCGTCATGCAGTATTTCGTAACTGCTAGTAACCAAACAGGTGATGCAGCAGTCTGTGATCTTGTGTTCTCCCTCCGGTGCTGCGGTCGCAAGACGTGAGTCCTAGAGCCAAAGGTGATTCAGGGTTTAGCGTGTTTTGAACGAACCTATTTCTTGATGTTGCACAGTATGAAGAACTGAACACTTGCACTTCTTTGTTAAATAATATTCGTTACGTCATGTCTGTTAATTGATTTCCGTCGTATCTAATGTATAATCAGTTACACGGCTGTATGTTCACTTGTATTTTGTGTCCCTAATGATGGCTCCTTCTGAGCCGAAAAATGTAGGAGTTAACGTAAAATATTATATAATCGTATTTAGCTGATTTTAGTTATAAAATATCAAACTGTAAGTTTTAGTGCCCGAGTTACATACGATCTTTATATTCTTGTAGCGAAAAGTCATTGTGGATACGGCTATTTAGCTTGTTTCGAATCGTAATTGAAATTTTTAAAATTTCCTCTTCAGAACTTTTAAAAGTTATAGTTGGCGGTATATTTTGCGGCGGATGTGACGGAAAACTGACTTTAGGGGCGTGACGTCGCGTAGCCTGATAGAAAGCACCGTCTTTTTCGAGGAACAGACTGCCTTTATATTCAGGGTGAAGATTTCTATCCTGAAAATGGACAACTTAGGTTCCTTCAAAACAATTTATACTAGAGAAAATTAACTTCACATCCTAGAAGACTGTTCTTGATGACTTTTTGCACATTTTGAAATTTGTGAGATTTAATTATAAAAATGTTAAATGAAATACGTACTTATAATCATCCCGGGTCTCTCTTTCCTTGTGATTAATAATCTCTTCATAAAACGTTTTTTGGATGCGGGAAGTTTGTACTTTTCATAACCAAAATATTATTCCACATTTTCCTTTTCTTATATTAATAACCTTGTGTTTCCAGTTGTATTTGCGAAACTAAAATCACAGGGGTATTAATGTGGTAGTCATGATAGCTGTTAGGTGAAAAGTGGTGCTAATAAGTCAGCTTTAATTACCAACAAATTTTACAATAAGTATCACATCTACATACATAGGTAACTACTCCGTCATATTTCGGCTCTTTCTTGTAGCATTCTTTAGGGAGCACTGATATACGATATATATTTATTTAAATTAACTTCGTCAGCTGTAAATGATAAAATATATTGTAATAATATATTTGTATATTTGATTACAAATTTGATTGCAGTAATATATTTTACAATTTATTACTGCTGACGAAGTTTGAGTCCTTTGTGTATCATTGTCCCTCGAAGATGGCTGTAAGAAACAACCGAAACATGATGGAGTGGTTTCCTATAAACAGTATGTAGATAAATGATATTTATTGTGCACCTGGTTGGTAATAAACTTATTAATTAATTAATTAATTTATTTGTAATATTGCACGGAAGATGTATAATATAGAGTGAACTTTTGTTAAAGGCGTACCTTGTTTCAGTTGAGCAGTATTTTCGTATTTCTTATCAGCGCAATTACAAAGTGACTATAAATCATAGCACACCTCTTGTCATGTGTCAAATGATGTAACTCACGCTGCAGTTTGAAGGAAAGTGCTCGTTATTTATGCTTTCGTGTGTCACGCACTGCTGACTGTGAAACAGGTTCTAGTGGTTCTGTGTTATTTACATAGTGATGTCAGTGCAAATGACTGTGGATCTCTGTTGTCCACCCTGAAGGCGTCGTTTGTGATCTGTGTTTTTGCGAAACGAGAAGTGCAATAGTGCTGTCAAAATGGAGTACGACTTCCCAATAGTCGTCGAAGATTATGATCAAAATAACGACGTCCATATCTGGGAGACCGAACTACATGACTTTATAGTGTTCTATATTGTACCAGGTAAGGAATGTGTAACGTTAGGCGTATGTGTTACAGCCGTACTTTAGTTGTATTTTAGGTTAAGGTTTGTGGGGTTGGAAGATGAACAGGTATGTGTGAGTGAAGAATGCCGTCTTTTAAGGTGTGGTCCCGTGTAGCTGGGCAGGAATTTTTAGATGTTTCGCAGAATTATACAGCCACCGTCATCAGGGTTTAAGACGCAGGGGCTTCCTACGAAGCGCAGGGCCACGCGACACGGCGTCACATCGCAAAATACGACATTCTTCATAGCCGTGATGGTGACATCTTCACAGATCTTGAAAATTCAAGCCTTCTGCGATGTTACTTCTTGTCGACTGGTAAATAATTGCCGACGTTTCGGAATAACATAGTAGGTCTTCATGATCAAGCAGTCCAGAATATTAGGCCCTGAACACTGAGGCACTGAGCTCCTCCTGAAATGTCGGTAGCTGTTTACCATATAATTCTGCAATATTCCGACGGTGGTAAATCGCATTTGGAATAATCTACTGCGTCGATTTTGTGACAAGAGCTAATGGACAAAGTCCATGAAGTAGATGATTTCCAGGACGGCGTAACATCCCAGAACACAGGTAACTTCTTTGAGAACACAAGGTGCATAAGCCATAGCCCATGTAAATGAGGCTTTTGTCATTTGACTTCTTTGCATATTTATTTTATTTTTCTGTGGGCATTAAAATACAAATACAGTCATCTTTAAAGAGAGATCGCGCGCGGACACGGACAGAAATCCGTAAGAAACTACAGTTTACAGTTTAGCACACCCAAATAATAATCATGAGACACTGCAGCAGTGTCACAGCATGCTACTGTCGTATTTAGTGTCTGTGGGCATTTGGAAACGTCCGTGGCGTGTAATTATACATGCTTAATTATACTGGTATTGGCACCAGTGTGTTTGTTTGTAATATTTTTAGCATGCAGCTGGATATACGTATTTATTTATTGAACCCAGAGCAAATGTAACATATGTTGCAGTATTTGCACGACGATGTAGTACTTTTTCACCGAGTGCCTACTGAATTTGTATTACAAACGAATGTAGTTTATAATATATAATAAAATGCAGTGAAATAGTATTAGTGTTTGTTCCTGCGTGTTTTGACCAATCCTGT
>Ga0123354_10014504_pt1 | contig 12275 bp, 5 predicted proteins | sample TergutLab28metaG_2_FD_97872 | JGI IMG/M metagenome (GOLD analysis project Ga0123354, IMG submission 97872) | Labiotermes labralis P4 segment gut microbial communities from Petit-Saut dam, French Guiana - Lab288 P4 | ecosystem: Host-associated > Arthropoda: Insects > Digestive system > Gut ... | reverse complement strand
TCGACAAACACAAGGCTCGCGGCCAAGCGGACATTCGCCTAAAATGTCCGTAAATATGTAAGAATTTGACCAAAGTTTGGGCGTATGAGGAGCCGTGACAATTCAGTCAGTGTAGCGATTTGGCTACGGGCTGTGCGATCCAGCTTTCGAATCGCATCAGGAGTAAGGAATCTCTCTCTCTCTCTCTCCTCCGAAACGCCCAGAGCGAATTTAAAGTCCATCCAGCCTGCTATTTAATGGGCACCGGCGTCCTTTCCCGGTGGTAGAGCGACCCACACTTTACAGCATCTAAAGTCTAGGTAAAGAATGACTGGAGGTACACCTGACCTCATGACTAGAGGTAAACCGCACCTCATGACTGGAGGAACACCTCACCCCATGACTGGAGGTACACCTCACCTCATGACTGGAGGAACACCTCACCTCATGACTGGAGACACACCTCACCTCATGACTGGAGGAACACCTCACTTCATGACTGGAGAAACACCTCACCTCATGACTGGAGGTATACCTCACCTCATGACTGGAGGTAAACCTCACCTCATGACTGGAGGTAGACCTCACCTCATAACTGGAGGTAGACCTCACCTCATAACTGGAGGTACACCTCACCTCATGATTGGAGGTACACCGCACCTCATGATTGGAGGTACACCTCACACGCATTCGTGACGTCGAAAAGAAGTCTTACAGTGGTGATGATAAGTCCTTAGCCCGACCAGGAAGGAAACAAGATAATGTTTCTGTCAGAATGGCGTGAATTTCCTTCGGCGCCTTGCCTTGCAGGGGGGAAAGAAAACTTGCGTCTAGATGTTGTTAAAATCGCGCACGTCCCTGACGTGCTTCCGAGCTTGTTTCCTTCCTGGTCGGGCTAAGGACTTATCAGCACCCGGTTCGTTAGGGATGTACGAAGAAGTATTAGTAACACCCTTCACAACCAAAATTCATCAGTAAGATCTTGGAAAACTGTATGTAGTCAAACACAACTGTGTCACATGAGGTGTATTTAATGACTATATAATGGACAACTACATGTTTCGGTCTGTACTGACCATCTTCAGGTTGTCTTAGGGGAACTTAAGATCTTACTATAAGCATATAGTTGTCCATTATATAGCCATTAAATACACATCATGTGACACAGTTGTGCTTGACTACATACAATTTTCCAAGTTTCAAACACACAACGGGGATGACACACTTCCTAGATCATCAGTAGGATGCTTCAGGCAGCCAGAGAGGCATGGCGGAACTTTGCAACTTTCGCTAAGTCAGCAGAAGGCAGAATATCTGTAAAATAACTTGTACTGTCTCTGGACTATTAGCAGCAGTTCTGTCGATACAACTGTCAGCTTCTCCGTCTCCAAGCGCCCTATGTCTGGGACATTTGCAATTAAGTATTGGGCAGTTACTTGTAGACAAATTGTTCACTTTCTTGATAAGAACAGATTGGATATCTAACAAGCTAAGTTAATAATTGAAGAATAAAAGACCAGCTTCATGTCACTTGCTATTTTATTTCACTCCTTATGTGCTCAACATGTTTCGGACATTAATATATCCATCATCAGTACCTTGCGACTATTCTGTTGAATTCAGCCTGCAACACGGACACCACTCCAACCCAACCACACCGAAACACCAACACACATCGAACCAAGAACAATACGACCAATGTGGTAATTCAACAGATTAGTCGCAAACTCCTGATGATGGATACATTAATGTCCGAAACATGTTAAGCACATAAGAAGCGAAATAAAATAGCAAGTGACATCAAGTTGGTCTCTTATTCTTCAACTATCACAATGATGCACGGTCCAATAAACTATAAGCTAAGTTAATGTTGAAATATCAGGCAGCAAGTGAGGCTAATTAGCCACACGTCGTTTACACAGAGAGAGAGAGAGAGACGGCTGTACATAACTCTTGCTACACAATTTCAAACTCAAAGTGTTCAAACATCTCTCAGAGTTACTTGAATTGAATAGAACTAAGTCAGCTCAGTGTAACTACAATATTTACAAACACTCAGAAGTTTAAAGACTCTTCACCGTCAATAATTGGCCAAGTTCTTCATTAAATATAACATGTCACATTTCAAAATGTCACACGGCCAAAAGCAGAGTCGGAAACTTAGACGTTAGACACTCAATTGATTCGACCCCCCCAACTCCTGTTAGAGTTTGTATGTGTTTATTCTTGAAGCAGTGTGTGTCAAGTTGGGACTACTGGTTTTAGCTTTCCACGTGAGAACTTGGGTGTGTTACCCTTAACTGCCGAACAGAACTTGTTACCCATGTTTGTACAGTGAAGAGACACAAAAGACAGGTGGCGTGTAAACACTACTAGCCACTCTCCTCTGGTTGCTCTTAGCCGTGCTCTTTGATCGCTGTAGAAGTTTTGTTATTTGAAAGTTTTGACGTGTTTGGATGGCAGTGGGTAAACAGCTGGACTACAAACAGCGTCTCCAACATTTCGAATATTATCACAAAGTTATAGAAATTTGATGCTGATGGCGAAGGACTGTGTTATGTGCAGCTGTATATTGCTAATATTCCAAACGTATTTTCCACAGAATTTACTGACGTAAGGCTGGTTTGGTGGTTGCTACAACTAACTAACCAAAAGCAACGCAGTTAAACTGCTCCATTAACGGCCTCTGCAGTAACGACATGAAGTGAACACAGTCCAGTGCTGTAATGTTAATGGAAATTTTATATCACTTTATCTCTTCTTGGGATATCCTATTGAGATATGCACGCAGTGTTGTGACAACTGGAGACAGGCACAAATACGTGCGTTGGTGTCTTCCTGTATAATTTACTGTAACATAATTCGACTTCCTTTAAACGGCCATCATCAGTTAGCGTAAATTTTGAGATCACGATTACTCGGACAAGACATATTTTAATGTGGTGTGCTCTTTCCTTGCGCACGGCACCAAAAGGCAGATTGAACCACGCAAGATGATTGAAGAGGCGCTGTATGTGTGAGAACAGAAAGGGTCACCAAGTGGTCCAGCTGCATGATGATGTTGAGAATGACTTATTTTACGCTGTCTGATGATGATGATGATAATGATGACTATTTTACGCTGCCTGATGATAAAAATGACTATTTTACGCTGCCCGATGATGATGATGATGACTGTATTTTACGCTGCCTGATGATTATGATGATGATGACTTATTTTACGCTGCCTGATGATGATGATGATGATGGTGATGACGACTGTATTTTTACGCTGCCTGATGATGAGGATGACTATATTTTTTCGCTGCGTGATGATGATGATTGTATTTTACGCTGCCTGATGATGATGATGATGATGACTTATTTTACGCTGCCTGATGACGGCTGTTTAAAAGCAGCCGAAACGTGTCGCCATAAAGTATACAACAAAGCCATCAAACGCAGTCTGTAATTGACTTCACTTCTCACTCCACAAAGAAAATCACTGTCATGCAGCGAGACATCACCGACTTTCGCAAGGCTTCCTCCGTCTTTCTTTTTCTTCTCTTCCTTCTTCTTCTCTATTCGCTTTGCCCTCAAGTTTCGTCATATTTTCCTTCCATTTTGTCTTCTATTCCACGTTTCTCGTCATCCTGATCGTCTTTACCTGTAATGCCAACTGACACACACATTTCACATAATGCTGTTTAACGCATTACCCACAAACGACACTTTTCGAGCCAACAGCTTCATCCTGCAGCACTCTTCAGATTAATAAAACAACGCGGCCATTGCTTATGTCAGAATTTCTCGATTCTTAAAACAAACGCAAAGGGTGCAAAGTTTCTTTTTAAAAGTTAATATTTCGCACATTGCTGTTGTGACCTTCGGACAGTTACTGTCTTGCACATTTATTGTATTTATATCTTCTATGGTCGTCACTTCCTGACTGGCATTATTTGGTCGGTGCACTTTAATAATATTCCGTGTAAACGCCGTTGGACTGTTCGTTTCGAAATTCACAGCGTGTCTGTGTCTGCCTGTCTCTGTTTCTGCCTGCCTCTGTCTGTCTGTCTCTGTGTCTCTGCCTGTGCCTGCCTGTCTCTGTATCTGTGTCTGTCTGTCTCTGTGTGTGTCTACCTGTCTCTCTCTACGTCTGCCTGTCTCTGTGTCAGTGTCTATGTCTGCCTGTGCCTGCCTGTCTCTGTGTTTGTCTGTCTCTGTCTAGGTCTGTCTGTCTGTGTCAGTGTCTATGTCTGCCTGTCTCTGTATGTCTGTCTGTCTTTGTCTGTCTGCCGGTCTCTATGTCAGTGTCTTATGTCTGCATGTCTCTGTGTCAGTGTCTATGTCTGCCTGTCTCTCTCTGTGTCTGTCTTGTAAGGGACCAAGCTATATAACGGACACACATGTTCCAACGTTTAGGACAAAAGTAATGATTCGTTCTGCAGGATGATCCCTGACCACGGAGCCTTCAAGGCTCCGCCAAAACTAATGTATGAAATTATACGGCGTCATATTCCAGAAGGCTGAATCCCCCATCTCCTCCGTGACAAGACAGACCCTCACTGTAACGATATATACTTACTGTTCGCAACATTTATGGCGACAATTGAGATAAAATTCGTAAATTCGGCGTTACGCGTTCGTCGTAAGTAGCAATAACAGTTCGGATTGAGACCGTTTGGTGTGTGACGCCGTGTCGTCGGTTAATGCCTGTCTGTTCAAAAGAATGTAGTGACTCCTGTAAGTTTGAGAGGTCCAAGAGCTGCTTTTTGGGCCCCCCTTCCCCCCACCAAGTATGTATGTTTATATATATATATATATATATATATATATATATATATAGGCCTATCTATTTTCCACAAATATATTTAAATGTAAGAACAAAACATGAATCAGGAAAGGTAAGCAGAACCCTATAAACTTGGTGGGTTTGATCTCTTACCGCATCTGAATTTTAAAGTTCCCTGTATTTAAAAATTTAACGAAACACAGTGGCAACTTCAGGTCCCACGCACTTTAATGTTATCCTGCTCTGTATTCTGCCCACACAGTTGTATGATTATCACAACAAACAGATCATTTCCCTAAACAGCACCAACTGATTGCTGCTTCAATAGGAAATTCATATCATTTCTATCATGTGGACACAATTTTAAGCCTACATATTTCTGAGATAAATTTCACTCTCAAAATATTTAATTATCTCGAAACCTGTAAGATAAGCGAAAAGGATTAATTGAACATTAAATGGGGGGGGGTCCCATTTTCTTCGACAATTTTTATGTACATTAATTCACGGCACCAAACCAACAAAATACACATAACAGTTCCTCATATATTTATATTATAATGTGACAATGTACACCCCTAAGTATTTCGACCTGCAAGGGACCATCTTCAGGGAATCAAACCGAACCCAATGTCGCACAAAAACAAATTAGCCACTTTTTTTTACACAGCTCAAGTGATGTAAAAACAGACAATTTTTTATGGAGACATTTTTCCTTCAGATTTGTATTTCCAAAGTGCAACTCAAGATGTCCGTACATACGTAGCGTTCGTACTGTTGTTTGGCTTAAGAACAAAGTTGCAAAGTGTTTATAAATATCATCAAAACTCATTCATAAGAAGAGAGCTGCGATCTTCTGGGTTGTTACGCAGCGATTAGTGGCAATTTCTTACTTAAAAAATTGCCACTACTCACTGCGTAACAACTCGGAAAAGCGCTGTTCCTACCTACTTCGTGGCGGAAGCCTGATATCACTCTTATACGGGTGCTGATAAGTCCTTAGCCCGACCTGGAAGGAAACAAGCTAATGTTTCTGTCAGAATGACGTGAATTTCCTTCGGCGCCTTGCCTTGCAGGAAAAGAAACTTGATGATAGCTCGCGTCTCGATGTTGTTGAAATCGCGCGCGTTTCCTTCTTGGTCGGGCTAAGGACTTATCAGCACCGCGGGTACTAAAAGGAATTTTTTTTAAATATTTTAATTTGCTCTGGATTTCTTATATGCGGCCAAGCAGATATGGTGAATTCATTTGACTTATTTTACAAACTTTACTTTACTCAAGACAAAAAAACACATGTTAGCCGCTGAGGTACAGCAATAAATACAGAAACTACAGGCTTATATTTGTGAACCGCTCAGTTGTGGTTGCAAGTAGGCTCCTTTGTATACTGGACGGCACTGCATCCTAATATGGTGTGGCATATGACGCCGTATATTTTGGACCATGGTTACGACCCTTGTGAAGAATAGTAATTTCTCACTTTTATAGAGACAGGAAGGCAGTCAGCTGTTATAATCTGAAAAATAAGACATAACTTCCTTCTAAGATTTTGTTACCTACACGGCGTCGCGTTGTCACTCACCTCCACTCACACATTACAGCCCGTCTTTACTTCGATATTAGTAGATAAGGAACGCCTACAGTTTGGTCAGTAACGGTCGTTGTGTTGCAGGTGGTGAGTTCCATGGATGCCATGAAGTACTCCATGGAGGCGGACAAGTATCGTTCGGCATACAGTATGCCGCCTTCGACTCTCGCCATGTCTATGTATTCCGCTGACCCCAAGTACATGGACTCCACCGCCAAGAGCTACATGGAACGTGGGTACCTTGACCCCACTTCAGCCCTAACTAAAGCTTACTTCGAGTCCTCCAAAATGTACATGGAATCAGGAGCTGCAGCTGCTGCTGCGGTTGCCAGTAGAGCGGCATACGATCCGTCAGACGCGTCCCAGAGGGTAAGCACGACTGGCGGTTACCCGTCACTAGACATAAGCAAGATGTACGCTGACACAACATCCGCAGTTCCACCACCATCTAGAACACCGTCGGACTCCCCAGACGTCGTCATCAAGAGCAGTAACACCGGCAACGGCAGTGGCGTGTCATCGAACGAACGTCAAGACGTCGGAGCTTCTTCGTCAGCATCGTCGACGTCTACGTCATCAGCGGCAGCGTCCCCTGGAGGCCTGCCAAGTTATTACCCAGGTACAGCACCTGTGGTACATCAACAGGCGCCCCCCATGCCAGGCCTCATTCCTATGGCGCAGATGTCGCAGTACGCAAGCAGCCACTATCATCAGACGCCGGCGCCAAGTGGCAGTGAGTTCCGCCGACCATTAACGGTCATCTTCTGACCTGACAGGGCGTAGCCCCTAGGCTTGCCTGGACGGTATCCGAGTCCTGCACATCAGCCTCCATTGCCATATTCAATACTGGACCTTTTGGGGTTGTACTGACTGTTACGAATTGCGATCAAAAGGCTGGTCTTCCACCCTGGAAATCCGCGCTCTTTAACGAGCAGAATATCTCCTTTCAACAAAGTCAGCATACTGCACAGACTGGGGGGTAAAAAAATTCCTGACGACATGCCTCCCGGGCGACAAATTTTTGTATATTCTCATCTGCTGTTTCTGGGCCCTCAGTACTTTACGTCACCGTTCCGGCCTCTATAAATTTTTAGCTTATTTTTAGATTCTCGGAAAATTTGTCGACCCCTGACCTAAACAGCTGTGAATCCTTCCAAGAAACAGCGTTCAAAACTAGCCAATATTCATTATTTCAGTGTCAATATTGTTCACCACATCCTTTCAAAGGCGAAAATTTCTCATTTACAAATACTTCAGGTTTCCGGGCTTCTAAAAATCTAGGTACCCTGTATGGGAGATCAGCACACACACACACAAAATACGAATATGTACATATGCGTGCCCCTGGCGTGATTTGAGTCCGAGATTTAGCAGGCAGAACACTTCTTAGAACACGCTGCCAATATATTCGTCTATCACAAATAAGAGTCCTCCGTCTACTGCTGCACCAAGCAAGCAGCTTCATTCCCAGAGACAGCCTGCGTATGTCGGGGTATCCCTTGACAGACGCAGGCGCTGAGGACGACGATAAAATGAATGCACTGTACACGCAGCAGATAATTGCTAAGCTCTAGGCCTAAATTTTTGTCAATTATTTACCGAAAATATGAGCTAGTTTTCAAAAAACAGTACGTGTTGAAGGTAGTGCATCGACCAGGTGACACACGACAACGGATCGTGCCGTCTTTAACTGAAGTGCGCTATTTCATCAGCCAGTCTACATAACGCATGACATACACCAGCTGCTGTTTATACAGAGTTTGATCTTCCTGACGATGAGCAGCAAGTCTGCTCGAAACATGTAGAGGCTTCTTATTGAAAATAAATTGATAGCAAAATAGTGCATCTTGTTGGTTCATGTTATACGGATATATCACGATGCACTGCCGACAGAACGTTAAAGTTTATAATATGTTTAATATGTGCTACATGATTCGATCATTACTGACCATCGTCTGGCTTTAAATACATCTTATTTAAAACTCAAAATGATATATATAATTTGTGAGATCTCACAAATTGTACAAGCCATAAACACATTTAAAAAGGCTTTTTAATGAAACTTTCTAAATAAGTCTACAGTGCAGGCTCAATTTCCAACTGTATATGGCTTCATATAATATTATTTTCCTTGTTCCTTCCGGATAGCTCATTTACGATGAGCGATCACGCTAGGGCTTGTCGTCAGGGGAACCAGAGTTCGATTATCGACTGATTTATTGTATTCTCAAAAGCCTCCATACCGAATATGGGGCCCACATGGGTACCGAGGGCTAAGCGGCTGAGGAGTGAAGTTGACCAATAATAACATTTAGTGCTGATGTTAAGAATGAATACAGTATGCCTCCTCTCCCCACAGGCCTTCGTAATGTGCAAAGACACTAAGTGATATTTTTCTATTCTTCACTCATAAAACAGAAATTTATGGTTCTTTAGCTGCATCATCCCCGTTGTATTTTATGCAAATTAGGAAGGGGGTAGGTACGTCAAAACGCAACTGTCTTTGTATCTGTTTCATTAGGCTGACGACATGTTTCGGTCAATGTGGGCCATCCTCAGGTCACAAAAATTTACAATGAGGAAAAACTATACAGTATAAGATCATTAGTTGTGGTACATATTCTGAACTTTAAACGAGATCTCTTTGTCATGCTGTTTATCCGTATTGAACCAATAATATGTTCGACCTGAGGATAGCCCACAGTGGCCGAAACATGTCGTCAGCCTAATAAAACAGACATAAAGACAGTTGTTTTGACGTAACTCCCCCTTCCTAATTTAAGGCTCTTTTCTTGGCAGCTGAGTGTATCAGAGTCTCTTGCAATGGCTGCCCCCAAATTGGCCCATTTTACCAGCCGCGACGGTGAATAAATATTGTTGGAGCAAAGGTAGCAGGAGAATAAAAATCTACTCGGAGATAAATTTGCCCGATTGCTGCTTTTCCCACCATAAATCCTATATTGAACTGGTCTGTGAACCCCCAGCCTCTGCGGTGAGAACCGGCGACTAATTTGCAGCGAAAGGGGAAAATTCATGCTTAATTTAGGCTAACTTGTAATCATTAACCCCCCCCCCCCCCAAAAAAAAAAATTCAGCAAAAATATCAGATAATCCACTACAGACACAATCAAATTACAGATGGTGTTCAGTGTATTTCTTTTGTCCGTGCACAAAACACGACTCGTTAAAGAGCAGTAAGTGGGTTTCTTTTGTGGAATTCCGTGTTTTTTTGGGCGTCTAACTGTAACACGCGAAAGGACGTAAAAGAGGTGCGTTGGAAAGGATAAACTGTGTGCCCTGTGATTTAAATTTTTAGGCGTATTGTGTACGAAGACGCCTAGATACAGATTGGTTATACACATAGAATTTTATATTAAAGAACCTGTGATGGAATTTGTAGTAAGACCCCTTGGAAACGCAATGAAAAGTTAACGTTGTTTAAAATATGAATTAGAATCTGTATTAATGGTGTAAATATTTTATGTTATGACACATTTTAAAACAAATTCAGAGGATTGTAGACTTGTTTTTGTTTTTGTTTTGTTTGTGTGTATCTCTGTTTGAGCTTGCGTGCGTGAATTCGTGCGTGCAAATATGAATTATAGCCATATTTTGGGGAAAGTTAAAAGAAAATGTTTAAATTGAGTTCTTTCATTTCAAATTTGTTTTCAAAAAAAAACGTAGTTTACCTTCCGCTTTGTTCCATTAGCGTACACACAATGTGCCATGTTCTATAGGAAATTTGTACATTCGTAGCTGAAAGCTCTTTATTCCCCGCCTATTAAATTTAGACTAACATAAAATGAAATTACACAGAAAGTAAACTGACCATAACTTGGCTTATGGGCCCCCCCCCTTTTTTTTTTACTCGCGATTTGTGCAACCGAAAGATATTGACACAAATGTAGGTTCATCTAAAAACAAGACAAAAGAGACGCGATCTTAAAATTATATTAATTCGCTGAAAATGTTAAGGTCATATGAAGCTTTATGAATCTGATTATATCTTACTTATATTATTCTTGTAAATTTCAGCTGGTTGCTTTACTCTCCAAAAATGAACAAATAGCCGTTCTTCCTTATTTCAGTACAACATTTGGCACATTCCATTGTTCAGATGTGTTAAGACTGATCTTTCCATTCCTATTCAACACGAGTGTCTTATCAAAGTTTTATTTATTCACCAACTGATGCACTAGTGAGTTGTCTTAAAAACAATATTAAAATTTACATTAAAATCTTAATGTAAATTTTAATATTTTTTTTTAAGTAACTCACTAGTGAATCAGTTGGTGAATAAACACGTAGGTTATTCGGAAAGTAAGTACCGTCTGCGCATATCTCTCGCGCATCCTCGAGACTGTCACTTTGCGCATGTGCGATGACTCCCTCTACCAATCAGGAAGCCACAGACGCCATTTAGTAAAATTCGTGTTATGTTTATGTTTGTTCCTGTGCGTTAAACTTGTTTAAGACAATTGAAGAGGCCCCCGACTGTGAAATACGGTCTGTAATTCGTTTTTTGAATGCTAGGAATGTGCTACCAAGTGAGATTCATCACCATATCTGTCAAGTGTATGGTGACAATGCGATGAGTGATGGCTTAAAGACTGCCTTAGTTAAAAAATTTTTATTTGGTGTCCATAATTTTGCGTACATATTGACAGTTATTTTAAAATTCAATCTATATTTGTTATTTGTCTTGCCATATTCTTTAAATTTGTAGTACATCTCCCATTTCTTCATATCTCAAACGTTCTTACAGTTCCTTACCTGTAACTGCTATAAGCAATGTCATAAGAGCGGCTTCTGTTTTTTACTGCATATCGCAATTCCGCTCCAAAACATAAATTTGGCTCAGTTTTTATATTGTGTACTCGTGTCAGCACTTCTCCCCTTAATTACTTCTAAACTGCCCCCCCCCCCATTTTTTTCCAATAATAAGAGAGTTACACACGCCATATTTCTTCCAAATCCCCATTCAGATTGCATTTCCATACAAGTACCCGTACATAAGACAGAATTTCCAGAAGTGACCCTCCATAAAGCGTTTAGGCATCAGGACCGACACAAAATTAAACCGAATAGAGTCCAGCTGGAATGCGATGGCACACGGTGACGCACGGGAGGGGAAGTGAAGGGGAACTGGCGAATGGAGTGGGTAGCCAGTACCCTCCACACTACCTCGGAACATGGTGTATCCAGCATTACTACCGCTGATGCGCACACCTCGGCTGCCAGTAGTCGACTGAACTGACGCCCCCTGTCGATTTAAATGGACTCGTCCGTTTCGCCGAAAGACGAAATCTGGTTTCTGCGCGTGTGCCATCACATTTCAAACGCAGTTTACCAAATTTTGTTCTTACGGAAATGAGATGTTTCTTGTAAAATCAATTGTTAAATGTGTTCATTTTTATCATTATGTTAAACCGCGAGCATAATATTTCCTTTTGTGTTGTTTCTTTTGGGCGAATCCTCGGCGTCGAAATTTTATGTGCCGACTGTAGGTGCATCATCCCCCTTGTGGTTTATTTACAATTAAATAGGGGTTCTTTTGAGTCAAAACACAACTATATTATGCCGTCAGCTTAAATGAAGAAAACAGCGTAAAATATTTGTGTTTTGACTCAAAATAATCCCCCCTTAATTGTTATGTGCCGACGTTTCGGAACACTCTGTTCCGTCTTCCATAAGTCTTGTTCACACCACCTATAAATATGGAAGAGACAGGGTGTTCCGAAACGCCGGCACATATAATCCAGATGCCGGGGAATGGCTCGAAAAGAAGAATACAACATTCAGAACACGACGAAATTTTGAGATCAAGAACAATATTTACTTGAATAAAGGTTGACCAACTAGATGACACTTGCTTTATTATATATTGCTCAACATGTTTCAGACGTTAATACGTCCATCTTCAGGAGCTAGCGAGTA
>Ga0123354_10014503_pt1 | contig 12275 bp, 9 predicted proteins | sample TergutLab28metaG_2_FD_97872 | JGI IMG/M metagenome (GOLD analysis project Ga0123354, IMG submission 97872) | Labiotermes labralis P4 segment gut microbial communities from Petit-Saut dam, French Guiana - Lab288 P4 | ecosystem: Host-associated > Arthropoda: Insects > Digestive system > Gut ... | reverse complement strand
TTTGACATTTTGCTGACCGTGCATCTCAGTATATTTATCTCAGTAATTAACCAACTTGATGCACAAAATTTTTGTTTTACAATAAGTTTATTTCATGCCTCTACATGTTTCGAGCACATGTGCACTGAGATAAATATCCCTGCATTGTCTAGGGGGACTAAAAAAATTTCCTAAAATGCAGTTGTAATGGCACATATCTCAGCTAGTTCTTATATTTACCATCAATGTCTAGGGCCTCACAACGCCACACCTGCCCAAAACAACCTTCACCCAGAATGTTGAACACCTTGAGGTGGTGCCGAGGGAACTCCCACCGATCATCAGACTTGGTGTTTCCGGATCCTGGTGTTGGCTGCTGAAATATTTCAATAGTGCAATCAGCAGAAAGAAAAGCCCCAAATAAGGAGTCCTGTTTTTCATGCATTAAATTGCTGTGTGCCGTAAAATGTCATTAAGTATGTAAAACTTGTCAGTTGCATTTAGTGTACAGTAACACTGTTCCATATCTCTCACAAATGACTACCACATTTATCCACAAACAAGATGACTCCACATATAAGACAGCCCTCCTTGTCAGTCTTCAGTTTTCTGGAAAATGTGTATGCAGAATGTGTTTAACTGTGTGCATTATCATAAGGCAACCTGTTTCCAATTTTGATTATGTATGAGGATAGAATTGTCATTTTATAATGGAATAATATGGTATAAGAATGAATAATAGATAATTTTAAAAGGTCGTTCTTGTTTGTTTGGTGGATTGATGTCAGTAAGAAAACAGTTCTGCTAGACTGAGGCAGGAGGCACAGTAATCTGCATTTACTTTGTACCAACCTGCAGGTTTGAGTCACGGTCCCACCCCTCATAACGATTGCTGTGAGCACGTGGACCTCGCCAGTGCTGTAGTGCCATGGGTTCCTCCAGCACAATGCCACCAGATGGATCCTTGTGCTACAAAAACCAAAGTTAATACTGAATTCACTTATTTGTGTAGGCTTTATATTAACTGTGTGCCTATGTGTCTTCATGCCAACATGATGACTTTTGTACTGATTCTATGTGATCTTATTTTTCTTTTCGGGTCAAATTTTCTGTGAGGTGTATACTGCTAGTGTGGCAAATCCTGATCTGGAGGTCAGGTCTAATAGAAAGGTACATAATGCCTACGAGTTATGCTTCCACTAGACCTGACCTGTGGATGACAGACACTGTTAGACACATATAAAGAAACTTGGAAGCTCACAGGAATGCCCCATGCAATTAAAATTCTTCACAATGGCACATTATTTAAAGATGCCAGTGGCCTTCAGGTTATAATTGCACACCAGATGATTGATTACTGAATCTCCAAAATGTGTCACTATGTCTGTGATTTGAACACAGTGCCTGTAACTTAAGTTTTCCACACACTTTGTCACAACATATACAGCTTAATAAAGTAATGAGATTTTAACATTCATCTGTTCAGGTACGTCCATGGCCTGCATACTTTATTGTAATGCATGTAGTCTGTAAAATAAACACATCCCTTATAAATTAGGTAGCTCTTGATACCATTACATTGTCATGAACATCCCTCTGCAGTGATTCAGATACTGCTGTAATTACTCTTTTTTTTTAGCACTATATATTTCTGTGATGAAGAATGGATTATGTTTTTCTGTTATGTCATTTAAATTTAAAAAAAAAAAAGAGTTTACTTTATCCTAATTAGAACTTAAAAATTAAGACTCCAGATATTTACAATTTCTGGACAAAAGAAGTCCAACTTTTCATCACACTGGTGTTTCAGACAGTCTTGGTTGTGGATACTTCCTGTGTTCAGTAAAATAAATAAGAGGGGATGTTGCGCACTAGGCTTTGCTTTCAAGGAATATTTAAACAGTTTCATGTGCTTCGTTTTTCATAAAGGATGTCTCTAACAGCAACTACAGCATGTAATATCCATGGATACCACAGTGTGTGCACTTGCCATGTCATCCTTGTTGCCCTTATTACGGTAACTACAGAACTTGCGGCGGAAGAACCAAGCGACCGCTCCTCCCAAAATGAACATCCCACACACAGCAGAAATAGGTATCAAAGTTGCCTTGAGGTCAGGAACTGAAGTCACTGTTCCTTCTGCGGCGCTCACATTGTGGTGTGTGCTGCCACTTCCAGGGGGTGGCGTCACAACTGTTTCTGTAGTCGTTGTTGCTGAAAAAAATATACTAAGGTAAGAGTACCGGTATATTTGTCCCTGTGCACGCCATGAAGGCGTACTGGGGGAGTGGTCAGATCCATGCTCTAACCGCTTTAGGCTCGGGGCCAGTTTCTTGCAGACTGGCCACCTTGGAGCACAGACAATCTCTTGCCATTGCTGACAGTGGAACAACCATTCCTCGGACGTCCAGTCCGTAGCATGGTCACTGTACCGACTGAGGTATAGTTAAACAGTACATACGCTATTTCACCGTCACCAGTATGATGGTCACATTTAATGATGGCAACTGGTACGAACCTCTCGTTGGTTTCTGCGTCGTGGACGTGTAAGGAATCCTCAGCGTTGTCTGCTCTAGCGACAGAGGAGGCGGCGGTGGGGGCGGCGGCGGTCTAGGCTTCCGACTTATCTCTGGAAGAGGCGAAGGTGGCTGAATGAAAGAAGGTGGAATGTTGCCGCCTCCGGAACTACCTCCGTTTGGGAACGAAGGGCGGAAGTTCGGGAGGAAGGCCGTAGCTCCTGGCTGCGGCCGCTCATGAGTGAGTGCCGTGGAGTTGGTGGCGGCCGAGGAGTTGAGAATTCGTGCCCACACCTCGGTCTTGCTCGTCACCTTACCGTCATACACAGTGACGTAGAGGAACAGATTCTCGCCACCCTGAGAGAGCACAAGAAATTGAGAGCATGTTTGTCGGTGCTATGAAGTTGACCTTATTTCCCGGGGGGGGGGGGTTATTGGGCTAAGAAATTCAGAGCTAGAAACATGGCGTCTTGAGACTACACCTCTGAAAGTCATGAAGTGTCTGGTCCGATGATTAGTTACCTTCTTAGCCATATAATTGCAAGAAAGCAAAAAATTTTGCCTAGTCACCAGTGATATATAATGAGTAGCCGTTTCGACATATTTCTGTTGAAATTTTATGTCGAGAAATCTCATTACAGTGAATAAAAAATGACACTTTTGAACCAATTCAGGCAGTTGAGTTCATTTCCTTAACGTGAAAGCATAAGTAAACTTCGTGTCACTTTGTTAACTGTTCGTCAAAGTGAAGTAAGTGCCCGTCTGTTGCATACGAACAGACTTTCACACGAAAGAATAAGCAGAAGTAAGTAGGCGCTGTTTGAGATTTTGGGATCTCATGGAGGGAAATACAAATACTGTAAAAATCTCCCCTTTTACTCTTTTTCTACCATAGTAGGTGAGTCCATTTTTGTTGAAACTCGGCAAGACTTCGCTGAAATTGATTTCAAACCAACAGAGACTTTATATTCTTTCAAGACGTTGAAAATCGCCCTCCAAACTACACAGTGTCTTATACCATAAGGCCACAAAGTGACTCGGGATATTGTACAATGGGAACTGTCCCAATAATTGGTCGAGTTTCATAACATTAGTCAGTTGACTAAACGTCATTTTGCTCAAGGTATTCGTAGGTGCGTTGCATGTCCTGAATGGCAGTAATGATTTGTCAGCCTCGAAAATCCACATTATGGACGTCAGGGATTGCGTTGTTACTTCCAATATGAAACTAGTTCCGAAAAGCACAGATTTTATAAGCTATTGCGCCAGGTCAAAACAGGCGTATAATAAAGCCTTTCTTTTGGGGGGAAATAGACGGTATTTCAAGTGGCGAGCTCCCCCCCCCCCCCAACCCAACTTCCGCTTACTTTGTCCACATAGAATAACTATTAGAACGTGACTCTGAAGAGAAGTGCATTTCAACAAGCGGCATTGTCGGGCGGTTGCTTAAGACAGATTAGTACTGCTTCGCGGGTACGCCTAAGTAGGTTGCGTGGTTTTCTTCAAAAATATTTGGAACAGTGTTTTACTGTCAATAGAATTCAGACAAATTCCGATAACTCTGCCTCATTCGTTTCTGATAACAGCATTGCAGATGGTGTGTCCGTGACGTAATTAACAGACTTTACCAACACGTTCTTTACTTTCAAAATGTCGTACGTTTATACGGTACCCGCACAGAGTAATTTCACTTACGCTCGTAAGAAAAGTACGGCCTTTCCTGCGCCGATTTCTCCAAAACTCACAATTCCTGAACAGTATTATGTGCATATCCGTTATTCGAATTTCACCCATATGGATAATAAATGTGGAAAGTACAGAAAGAAATTCGTTCACATCCCTAGAAAAGTATAGCCTTCATTGCCCCGATGTCATAACGTTTGCACAACAACTTCTCTTAAAGAACATCAAAATACTGAATTTGTGAATCTCCGACAAACGGTTTGGTCACTGATACTAGGTAACAGACTGAGGGGCGGACGGACATGGTCTCCACATTGGGCTTTTTTTGTGGTTCGTTAAGAATGCCAAAAACTGTTGATTTGTTCGCATAAGTTGGCACCAGTGTTGTGGGTTGTTGGGTACGGTAAATTGCGTCTTGGCCTTATCTGTCCCATATTACCCCACAAAACACTGTAATGTGAGTACACATGGCATTCTTAAATTAAAATGTGCAATCCGTGCAACCGTGTGACTAGTTTTATTTGTTGCGTATGGGATGTGCATTGCCATTTACTTTGTTCACTCCACATGAATCATCAACCCTTTACCAAGTACAGTGAAACTTGAGACCACGTTTCGCTAACGGTGCAATGAAAGCACCCGCTGCAGAAACCTGAGCAGCGAACACATTGCATAATTCGTCTTTCTGAACAGCCGTGGTGTGGGGGTTAGTGTGAGTGCTATATCGGTGAATGGCAAGGTTGTGTGAGCGGATCAGTTTTGGCGTTGTGAATTTGGAGGGAATGTAATGTATGTGTTTTGTGTTTTATATTCTAATGTGTTCTGTGGAGCTTTGCAGCTTGTCGACGAATACTAACGTTCATATTCGTCGTTGGCATTACATGATTCAGTGCAGACATCACCAGACTGAGGTGGTAGTGTGCTACAGTGTAAGAGAAAGAATCGTTTTTTTTTCCGAGTTAGCAGCCATACTTACCGAATATCAAATTCATTGACACGGGTGGGGGATTTGATAGGCTGTAAGTTACATTATATGTTCGTTGTAGTAAAACATTAACCTTCGTTCAGCTACTGTGGTCACCGTATTGTGAAATATTTTCCATGAACTAGAGAGGCCTACATATCAAACTGGCGTTGGTGAAGTATACTGGGAGACATTTCGCCCTGCATTATGTTGCCTCCTCTGGGATCAACGGTGAGTACGGAAGTTTGTTTATGAAAGCGCTATTTTATACTGTGCAAAGTTGCATTAGCTGTAGGAATTTTACGGCATTGTACATGGCGGATGCGTAATGCCTTCTCTAAATGCCGGACCTGAAGGAAATAAATGAACACAGATGAAATATATATTAATTTTCACTTTAGATTTTCTCGTACGGGATCTTGACCTTTCACATATAATTAACTTCCATTTAATTATTACTGATTTAATGAAAGCTATAGGTCACATGCAGTGCATTTACTTTCATTCAAGTCTTCATATTCTGTAGACAGAATGATGCTGTGTTGATTGAATGCTAAATTAATTGCTTAATCCCAGGCCATCGTAGTTCCTACTAAACAGAACTAAAAAAAAAAGTTACTGCAGGGAAATGAAATGATACACATCTAGTCTGTTATCAATAACAACAGAAGTTGCTTATATCCTAACCTCAAATAATGTTATGTATTTTCATTTTACTAGAAATATTTTCGCCAGATGATATTTTAGACTTTTAACGCCCCGAAATTGAAAGCCCGCGTCTTCAGTAACAGTTGCTTTATAGTGTAAGTGCATCTCATTTAAGAAGTTTTGCTTCCATCACAGGGCACAGACGTGACTGAGTAGAAACGTTTCTTTATGATTAAGCAGGGTTTGTTTTGTGTTGTCTGCTATTGAAGGGAAGAAGTAATGTGAATGTTTTTTCCTGATGCAGCCATTTATTCTTGTCAGGTACATACCGATTTGCCTTTCTAGTGAAAATACAGTCTGATACTCTGTATCATTATTACTTTCTATTAATGACTATTTATGTCTTCCTTCCCTACTTAAGGGTTTGGATTAATTTTTTTTTTAGTTTGTCATGAAATGTTCCTGTTGTCTAGAATTAAAATACACATATTTGTAAGGCTAATTGTGCCCTGCATTACCAATGGATATTTTTTTTGGAGGGGAGGGGGTGGGGTGGTCTGGTGCACACAATGTAAAATTCGCTGTGCAATTTTGTCAATACACTTTGTATTGGAACTGAGACAGAAATGTTGTCTATTGAGTCAAACAGGAACACCCCATTAACTTGTAACCGTTTTTATTGGGACAATCTGAAGAACATCAAAAGCATTCTGTTTCACACCTGGGTGCTTTTTCACGTTTCTGCTGAGACGTTTATATTTTTTGCAGTGCTGTAAAGTGCCTCTCTTTCACCCACTGTTATTTCTGTCTGCTTGATTTTCATACCCGATGACGTTAGACGCAGACGTTTCCTTTTTTTAGTTATGGGTCACCGTAATAACTGATGTAATAGTCAGTTAGATCCTAATTTTCCTGACGATATTTAAGAAGCAGTTACGTACGTTGCAGATCTAAATTTCCTGGTTTTACCTGGTAGTAAAATACACAAGAGGGATTTCGGAAACATTCTTTGAATTTTTGAGTCCTAAAATGGGCAAAGATTGTGCTATTTTTATTAGTGTGTTCAGAGTGACACGGATGATTGCTAGATGCAATTATGATAATGTCAGCATTGTTTTATTATTGCCAGCACCTTTGTAAGACAGCTTTTGCTTGCGAGATTTGAAGTTTTTACAGAGTTATGATTGAGGATCCCAGTCTTCTCGTAAGTGATACTGTCCTGTTGGCTGAGTGGTTCCCAACACTACGAAGGATCTTTTGTTTTGATCTTCGAGGGTAAGCAGTTAGAAAAGCTTTATTCTTGGACTCCTAGACATAAAGAATTTCTTATTACATTGCTAACATCTTGAAGATGTCGACAACAAGGTCCTTCTAAACGGCCGGATCCAGTCACGCGATTGTACGGCCTGAGATCACAGAGGACTGGAATCCTGTTTTACATCTTTACAGAAATTATTTGTGCTATGCCAAAAGCGATTCTGTCTTTACCTAATGCAGTGGGTGGATATTCAATGTGTGTCATTCGGCGTTTGTATGTCATTCATCAAATCGTCTTTGACTCTACAAAGTAAATGTAAGATTTCAGTTGATGCTTGTTTGGTTCAGCCAGTGTCTGGTTACACTAAGCAGCTGCCAAACCTTTTTGCCAGTGCGATCTGTTGGCATGCTTTGTTAACTATTTAGTGGCCAGTGGTGTTCATATGTGAGCGCACTGTCTGGTTTGAAGTCAAAGAACAGGATATTTCGCCCAAAGAATTCCGTTTGGTTCACAAAGTAAACAACGATAATTTTCCTCGGCGCCATTAACCAGATTAACTTCATTAGTGTTTCGTGCAAAGTATGAATTGAACTTTATGTTTTATTGTACACATCCCTGTGAGTTATGACAGGCGGTTCTATTAATCCCCACCTGAACTCTTATGTGTTTATTCCATAATTTCCATTTGTGGTTTTATCCCACAAGCTCAAGTGTTTGCAGTTTCTTTGTATTTATTACAATCCTTTACAGTACATTTAGGCCACAAGGACAACGTACGTGTTGTTACAGAGGACTTGCCTCTGGTGGTAATGACTCTGACTTGCATGCTGACATGTCTGGTTTGAATCTCGAACGGAAAACTGACTAATCAGAAGCTTCAGTGGGTGGCCATAGTAACTTCCAGGCGATTGCTGGATTAGTAGCTCTAACTGCTCCAGGACTGCGATCTACCAAGTCCTTACCAGTTAATTATTTTCTGTAACCCAACCCCTCTGCGCTGACATCATCGTTAAATAAACCATAAATAAATCGCTCTTTTTAAAGTGTCCGACAAAATTTGTTTGGACTGGCCAGTAGTTATTTCACGAATGGGGAAACCGTGTTTGGCGCATGACAACAAAACGGTGACACAGTACGTAGAATTCAACTTCTATTCTGAAGATGGAGGCTTTCAGTTACATAGAAGCCTGAGACCCCCAAACAAATTACACTTTTTCTCCAAATGCATTGAAATTAACGGAAATATTGTCGCTTTATTGTCTAATCCAGTCCAGTAACTAACCCTGTTGATAAGCGATTCGTTGATCTTGACTACCCCAGTGGTGCTGTTGATGGTGAAGGGCAGAGGTCTGTCTGTCGAACCCGCTCCTCCGTAATCCTTCGCCTCCAGTCCGTATTCAAGATGGTCCTTCTCTGGGTCTTCTGCCTTCACCCTGGTGATGACTTCTCCCACAGGGTCCGTGTCCTGGACGACCCAGTTCCTGTCAAGGTAGATTATGGGGGGCGTGTTGTTGTCTGTTAGCTGGCCCAAGCCTGTGTAGCACCAAAACAAATATTGATATGAAAACAATGGCATATGCTGTCGTATTGAACAACAAGTTATACAATTATTTAAACGCAATGCTGGGTACAGGGCGCCGTTGTGTCGTCGATCGAACTCTCGGAGACAAAAATGACTTTTATGAAGGGCGGGGAAACATACTTTTATGATTAAAAATTATGTCTGCCTTTTACGAAAATTAAATTCGGGTTTTTTATAGTCTATTCCATTCATTACAATTAATTATTACAATTTAAGCCAATAAATACACACAATTGTGTGCACTTATTTATTAGGAACTGAATTCGGTTTAATTGTGGGAGTTATTTATATAAAATCAACATTACCACTACATACATTTTCATTCGGCAAACATGAAATTCCGTATTGCCGTTGGCTGTGATTTTGCCGCAACTTCTCCGTCAGATCTCTTCAGCAAGTAGCCAAGGGTCGTCTTTGCAAGCTGTGACATGGATAAACGTGATTGTATCGTCGTCTTTCACGGAGACAAGAGAGATGTAATGAGTATATTTATTGCTTCTGACACATCCCTGTTGGATGCTCTGTGTATGACCGTGACTCTAACCACTGACGCTTAGAAATTTAATCCCTTTCAAACTTCTATAAAGCCCAGCCCTAAAATAAAATTTCATTGTGCTATGAAATTTATTTTTGTCTCTTTTGTTTCAAAATGTGGCTCGATAAGTTCGGTTTCGCCACTTGAACGGAACGAACATTCTGTTCGCAGACGAAATATTAAATGATTATAGAGTGAGCGACGACAATAATATTTGTGCCATGAATACGTAACACAGCACTAGAGTGAGTGTTGTATGACTAGGAACTTTTGGTAGAAACGCCCGACGTACTGAGTGCTGGAGCATGAGACGGCGTTTAAATGTTTCAAAAGAATATAACATGACAGTTATGAATTAGGGACTAGAGCAGCAAGCAATCGTAATTCTCCGAAGGTTAGTGTCGGTAAAGTAAAAGTGCATTTGTCCCTGTATACGCCATGGAGACATCGAGGAGTGGAGGTATAACTCCGCTCAGGCAATAAAATCTTTTTGGGCTGACAGTTGCGTCAGGTTGTTTAAACCGGCCAAAATCGTTTGCTGATTTAAACAACCTAACGCATGTCATTCCACTAAGGTTTCACTGCATTTTGTCGCAGCTACAACTTCAAGAAACATAACTCCACTATTTCTTATTTATATGGGGGTGACTGGTCAGATTCACGCTCCGACCGCCTTAACCTCTAGGAGAGATCTTCTGGTACCCATTGAGTAGGTGGTTTGGCGGGCCACAGAGTTGTTTGGACACCGGCGAAGGAAAAATCTTTTGTCGCTACCCGAAGTCAAAGTACAGTTCATCAGTTGTCCAGGCCGTAGCGGAGTCGCTGTAATTAGTAATGGTAATTGATTCACTACACCTGCCTTGCATTAGACACCGGACATCTGCCGTGGATTTATGTTTGACGTACACAACATTTGACCGATCTTGGTGGCCACGCTGCTCTCTAAGGGCCGATTCACACTACACGTCACATTTCCGTTCCGTCACCGCTCCTTCTTCGTTTCGTCAGATTGGTCTGTGTTCGCACTGTCCGTCGTGTTCGGTCACCTTCTGGTAGAGCACGTGATCACCTCTGGAGAAACTAGCAATTTGTCTACGGTAAGTACACTTCAAGATAATGTAATATTACTCAAAAACATTTATTGAAGTTATAAAAACAGCACAGATTGCTGCAAGCAACAATACAAAATTTATTACATATTTAAATGAGAAGTAAACTGTCGATAATATGTAGCCACATTGGACGATGTAGACGAATTCAGTTGCGCAGATTCTGACGCCCGGGCTGAAACAGAATTTGCATCACAAACGCGGTATTGTAGTATCCCAGATTCATCTGGAGAGCCAGAAGAATATTCTGATGAAAGCGTAGACTTGGTTTCTTGTAAAATTTCTGCCATTTCCACTTCAGATACAATCACAAATATTCTTGACTTGCAAATGTTTTGATGATTAGGAGAAAAACTTTTACTGTTGCTGCAATACTTTTGAAAAATGCGTCAATGGGATCAACAGGCGGTTCTGCTTGTCTTTCCTTATCACTTTCAACCAAATATTTCATTAGTACTGCGGATGCTGTCTCAGGTTGATACCTAGGGCGTTTTTGTGTCCCTCGAAAAAAATTGTATTTTCTTCAAATACTTTCTATACTAGTCCCTCAACGAAGTCCTTCTCTGTTTACACTCTGAACCTATGAATAAACGGATAAATTATTCATTTTGTCTCATTTAATTTACTAATCAGTTACAGTGGTGGATCTGTAATTTCAGCTCTAACATTTCTCGTTATTATGTGTTCGCGTAATTGATATGTTTTTTTCGAAAACTACTTCTTACTTATTATGTTATCAATAAACTTGCAAACTAATTCCATCACATTTCTTTCAGGTATCTTGCTACAGGAGATAGTTTTCGAACTATTTCATTCAGCTTTCACCTGGAACACTCAACTGTACAGAGTGTTGTTCAAAATCAGAATCGAGCAGGTTCCCAGACTGGTTGGGACCCGTGCCGTCCCGTCAAACATTCTCGCTCGGCGACGGCGACAGCGACAGCGACGGAACGGAACTGAGACTTGACGGTGACGTTCTTGTCAGTGTGAACATATCCGTTTAAATACACACGAGAAAATTTTACTGAAAGGTGACGTTCCGCGGAGGAACGGAAACGTGACGTATAATGTCAATCAGCCTTAAGGCGTGGGTCTGCGGCCGCACGCTTGCTGGGATTGTGGGTTTGGATATCGCCAGGGGCATGAACGTTTGTCTCTCGTGAGTGTTGTGTGTTGTCAGGTAGAGGTCTCTGCGACTGGACGATCACTCGTCCAGAGGAGTCCTACCGAGTGTGGTGTGTCTGAATGTGATGTTGAAACCTTGACAATGAGGAAGCCTAGGCCCACTGGGGATGTCGAGCCGTGAAGGAAGTCTGAGTAGGCTTCTCTTGGCCTGCATCTGCCACAACCCTTTGCCAGGAAATGTGTTATGTGACCGAGTTCTTGGGAGTGATAATCCGTGTCTTCCATATTGGTACCATTCTATCATAATGCCATGATTCGTGGACCCGTACAGGATGAGGATTTGCGATTTGTGAGACGGTGCTAGCAGTGTGGCTGTCCTTGCCCTTCGCTCACTGGAAGGAGAAAGTCGTGTCCACACACTTTCGGATTGGGCAGACTTTTCTAACGGCATCAGCATATCTTGCGTGGTGACCTGGCATCTCTTGGACACATTGTGTCTACCGTTTACCGGCCTTCATTTCATCTTCAGGATACACTACGCGACGTCCTTGGAGATGACTGTCGTAGCGTAGCCGACTTCCTGGCTTTCGTCAGTGGCATAAGACATACCGAGTCACATGACAGAATTTTGTGTCTTTATAGGAAATGTCACAGTTTTATTTCGTTTTGTCCGTCAAACCTTTTACGGTATGATAATTGTGCAGTTGTAGTCATTTTAAAAAGTGTTGTATAGTTTACTTTTAAATGTTTCTATTTAGGCGCTTATATACATATTTACTGGTGAATATCAAGCTGCACACACACACACACACACACACACACACACACACACACACACACACACACACTCACACACACACGCACAAATCTCGCCTA
>Ga0123354_10014502_pt1 | contig 12275 bp, 10 predicted proteins | sample TergutLab28metaG_2_FD_97872 | JGI IMG/M metagenome (GOLD analysis project Ga0123354, IMG submission 97872) | Labiotermes labralis P4 segment gut microbial communities from Petit-Saut dam, French Guiana - Lab288 P4 | ecosystem: Host-associated > Arthropoda: Insects > Digestive system > Gut ... | reverse complement strand
TCGACCTTGAATGTCACGATATCCCTTTCAGCCATTAGGCCGCGCATATGCGAAACCGCCGCCTCGCCTATCGCCTCCAGGTTGGAATCCGCCTCGGCGGCTGGGCTTACGGACGCGACTCCGAACACTTTTGATATCCCGGCGGCTAATCCGGATGTATCGGCGCCCGGCGGCGCGCTTACGAATATCAGGCCTTCGCGCCTCTCTACTTTCACGCCGTCGTGTTTTCCGGCGGCTTTCCTGACGCCCTCGGCCAGGACCCTCTCGAAATACGGCTTGTTTCGCCCCTTTAAGGCCACTTCGCCGCACCTTACTATTAAAATGCTATTCTCTTGCGCGTTCATCTGAAACCCCCGAACTTCCTGAATCTGCTTACAAGGCTTTTCAGCCTGACGAGGACATAGTCCATTTCTTCGGCGCTGTTAAACTCGTTGAAACTGAACCGTATGGCGCCCTCCGCTTCTTTGTCGGAAAGCCCCATCGCCGCGAGCACCCGATTTTTGCCTTTTTTGTGCGAGGAGCACGCCGCGCCTGTTGAGACGAATATCCCTTCGCTTTCCAGCCCGTGGAGGATCACCTCCCCCCGGGCGCCTAAAAACGATACGTTCAATATCGAAGGGGCGCAAAACCCCGCTTCCCCGGTCAAGCTGGTTTCCTCCGCGCTGTTTATCCTGATATCAGGTATTTCTTCCTTCATCCCCGCAAGCAGATAGCTCCTGGCTGCGTCCATTTTCTTCGCCCTGCCATTCAAATCTGATGCGGCGATCCTGCAGGCTTCGCCGAACCCGGCTATCGCCGCGACGTTTTCTGTCCCTGAACGCAGGTCTTTTTCCTGACCTCCGCCGTATATCCGGGGTTCAAGGTTGATCCCCTTCCTCACGGCGATCGCTCCGCAGCCTTTGGGCCCGTGTATCTTGTGCGCGCTGACGGTCACGATGTCCGCGCCGGCCTTGCCCTGCGGCAATTTTCCGAAAGCCTGGACGGCGTCGGTATGGACCGCCGCGTTATCCCCCTTGCGCCTGCATATCTCATCAAGCGGCATGATGGCGCCGACTTCATTGTTCACATGCATTATGGAGATCAGGATCGTGTTTTCATCGGTGTTCGCCCTGACCTCATCCAAGTTGAGCCTGCATTTTTCATCCACCCCCGCATAAATCACCGTAAACCCCTCCGCTTCAAGCTTTTTGCAGCACTCGAAGACTGCGGGATGTTCGACCGAGGAAGTAATGACCCTGTTCCCCCGCCTTTTTCTCGCCGACGCGGCGCCGAGCAGGGCCAGATTGGCCGCTTCCGTCCCGCCCGAAGTGAAAAACACCTCCCGGGGCTCAAATCCGAGGGCTTTCGCCACGTCCCCCCTCGCCTCTTTAAGCGCGTTCTCCGCCGACAGGCCCATTCTGTGAAGCGAGGACGGGTTGCCGAAATCGTCCTCCATGAACCTGAGCATTTTTAAGGTTACGGCGGCATATTGCCTCGTAGTGGAACTGTTGTCAAGATATACTAACATACCCGGCTCCTTCTACCGAAAATAAAGCCTTCCTCCGCCGTTTTCAGCAAAGCAAGGCTTTTTGTTTGAAAGGATATAAAAGTTTTATTTTGCTCATGCGTACTGATTATTTCGCGTAATCGATCGCCCTTGTCTCCCTGATCACATTGACCTTTATCTGTCCGGGATATTCAAGCTCATGTTCGATCTTCTTTGATATTTCCCGCGCCAGGAACACTATTTCCGCGTCGCTTATCTCTTCCGGCTTGGCTATGATCCTGATCTCGCGGCCGGCCTGTATCGCGAATGATTTGTCCACGCCAGGCGTCGTATTTGCGATTTCCTCCAGTTTCTGGAGCCTCTTTATGTAAGTTTCAAGGGTCTCGCGCCTCGCGCCGGGCCTTGCCGCCGACAATGCGTCGGCTGCGGTTATTATCACGGCTTCGATGTTTTTCGGCTCATAGTCTCCGTGATGAGCGGCCATGGCGTTGATCACGGCCTCGGTTTCCTTGTATTTCCTGAGAACGTCCATGCCGATGTCGACATGGGTCCCCTCCACTTCGTGGTCAAGGGCCTTGCCTATGTCGTGGAGCAGCCCCGCCCTCTTGGCCAATTTGATGTCGAGCCCGAGCTCCCCGGCCATCAGCCCCGAAAGGTGCGCGACTTCGATGGAATGCTTGAGCACGTTTTGCCCGTATGACGTCCTGTATTTAAGCCTGCCAAGCAGTTTTATCAATTCCGGATGCAAATTGTGTATGCCGACTTCGAATGTCGCCTGCTCGCCCTCTTCCTTTATGATGGCGTTGACTTCCTTGTCGGCTTTTTCCACCATCTCCTCGATCCTCGCGGGATGTATCCTGCCATCAACTATCAGTTTTTCAAGGGACAGCCTCGCTATTTCCCTCCTGACCGGGTCGAATCCCGACAAGATGACGGCTTCGGGAGTGTCGTCTATGATGAGATCCACTCCGGTCATCGTCTCGATTGCCCTTATGTTCCTTCCTTCTCTTCCTATGATCCTCCCTTTCATCTCATCGTTAGGGAGCGGCACCACTGATACGGTGCTCTCCGTCACATGGTCGGCTGCGCATCTCTGGATCGCGCCCACTATTATTTCGCGTGCTCTTTTATCAGCTTCTTCTTTTGCTTTCGACTCTATGTCCTTTATCATGATGGACGCTTCATATCTGATCTCTTTTTCCGTATTGGCCAGCAATATCGCTTTGGCTTCTTCTATGGAATACCCTGAAATCCTCTCAAGCTCCTCCATCTGTTTGACGACGAACCCGTCAAGCTCCTTTTGCTTGTCTACGAGTCTCTGTTCCTTGTCGATTATGTTTTCTTCTTTTTTCTCTATGTTTTCGATTTTGGTATCGAGGGATTCTTCTTTCTGTATGAGCCTTTTCTCAGCCCTCTGTATTTCCGCCCTGCGCTCGCGGATCTCCCTCTCCACCTCGCTTCTCATGCGGTGGGCGTCTTCCTTTGCTTCGATTGATATTTCCTTCTTTATGGTCTCTGATCTATTCTCCGCGTCGAGAATCAAATTCTTGGCTTTCTGTTCCGCGCTGCCGATAGCTTTCTCCCCGACGGTCTTCCTGAGTATGTACCCGATCAACAGCCCGAGGGCCACGGCGACAATGCCTGTAATGCAATATCCTAAAATTGGTATGTCGAACACCTCCCTTTTTTTGTTTTATTTTTTCCTTATGCGTTTCACCTCTGATCCTGTATTATGAGATTTTTATATCTTTCGATGATGACCGAAACATAAATCAACGCGCATTCCGCATTTAGATGTTGATAAAAACACACTTCTTATATTATAATGTTTTGTATATCGTAATGTCAAGTTAATGAAGGTCAATAATGAATTATTTTGGGAATTTATTGAAAAATTTGGACAAAACCCTGATATTCCTACCGGTGTGCTTCGCGTTGTTCAGTATCACCATGATCGCCAGCACGGCTTATCAAGGCAGGTTCGTCTTTTCCTCGGACGTAAAAATACAGCTCGCCGCCTATGTGGTAGGATTCGTAGCAATGACGCTCGTCCTGTTCGTGGACTATCATTTTTACCGCAATATCGAAAAAATACTCTACGCGGCGTCGATAATATTCCTGCTGTCAGTCAGGATACCCGGCCTCGGCAAGGTCACCGACGGCGGCGTTCGCTGGATAAATCTCGGGATCACTACTTTCCAGCCTTCGGAACTGGTGAAAATATCGATGATAGTCCTCGCCGCCATGTATATTTCAAGGAACCGCGAAGACTTGAAAAAATTCAAAGGCGTCGCCCTTTCGTTTCTCTACGTCGCGCCGTTCATAGCGATAGTCCTTCTGGAGGACCTCGGGACGGCCATCGACATGGGGTTCGCCTTCGTGGTGATGGTGTTTTACGCCGGCATCGATTATAAGCTGTTCGCGAAACTCACAGCCATCGTAGCGGCCGTCCTCCCGTTCATGTATCATTTCCTGGGAAACTATCAGAAGAGCCGTATAGACGCGTTCCTCAATCCGAGCAACCTTATCCTGCCCGGAAACTATCAGGTCTGGCAATCGAAGATAGCCATCGGGTCGGGCGGGCTGCTGGGGAAGGGGCTCTTCGCCGGGACGCAAAAGGAGCTGGATTTCTTGCCCGTACAGAAGTCGGACTTCATATTCTCGGTCATAGCGGAAGAGCTCGGGCTCGTGGGCGGCGCTTTGCTCATACTTCTCTATACGGTATTCCTGTACAGGATCCTCAAGATCGCATACAACGCGAAGGACCTCTACGGGGCGCTCATCTCCATAGGCTTCATCGGTATGTTTTTGTTCCAGATATTTGAAAACATAGCTATGACCATGGGGCTCATGCCGGTCACCGGCATAACGCTGCCTTTCATAAGCAGCGGCGGATCTTCCGTCCTGTCGTGCATGATAGCGATCGGCCTCGTGCTCAACATCGGGATAAGAAACAAGATAATAAATTTCTGACCTACTTGATGATCCTGTCCACTATCCTGCTGTAGTTTTCTTCTATGTACGTGCCCCTTTTGAATACGATCGGGAGACCGTAGTTCGCCGCAAGATGAATGTTGTCGTCGTATTGTATCGCCCCCGCCATATCCGACCTGAGCTTGCTCGCGATCTCGTTCATGCCCGGGACAAGCCCTGTGGACAATAAATCGCCCCTTACTTTGTTCACTACGTACTTTATGTTTGTCACGCCGCTTTCACGCAGCGATGAGTCCAGGACATCCGCGTCCCTCATGGCGGCGTATTCCGGCGCTGTTATGATGACCGCCGTATCGGCCCCGAACGCCGCCGCGAGCAGTATTTCATTTATTCCGCTGGGCGAGTCGATCAGTATGTATTCAAAATGCTTCTTGAGTTTGTCATACAGGACCTTCATGTGCAGCGGGGTTATCTCCGCCGTCTTGCCCATGGGAGGCGCCGCGATGAGGTACAGGCAGCTGAACCGCTTATCGCGTATCAGCGCCTGCTTTATCCTGCACAGCCCTGTCAGCACGTCCGCCACGTCATACACCACCTTGTCCTCAAGCCCGAGGCAAAGGTCGAGGTTGCGCAGGCCCATGTCCATATCTATCAAAGCGACTTTATGGCCGCGCTGAGCTAAAACCGCCCCGGCGTTCGCTGTAAAAACGGTTTTCCCCGTCCCGCCTTTCCCCGATGCGATCAGAATCACCTTATTCATCGTCTTTCCCTTTACTCATAACAATCAATTCATTTCAGAATTCAAATCGAAGTCGCCATATTGCTTGTTTAATTGTAAATATTTACCAATCACTTCCCTCGCTACCGGCGCGGCGTTGAGGGATGTATCCCCTTGGAATATGAGCACCGCCACGGCTATTTTGGGGTCGTCCGCCGGCGCCAGCGCCAAAGTCCACGCAAACGGTTTGTAATCCGGCTTATATTCGTCGATCTTCGCGTAGGTGACCCTCTGATCCGAGATGTTTATCATGGCCTGCCTTACGGCGGTGTTCTGCGACGTCCAGGTTTCAGGGAATTCCTTCATCAGCCTGTTCATCTCGGTTTCAATATCATCCCACTTGAGATACGGCGCGATCCGGTACAGATTGGCTTTGATATATGCGACTTCATCCGGCGGATGTATCTTGCCCGCCTTTTGAGCCGTCCCGGTCTTCGCTGCGACCTGAACCGGGAAATTCCCGAATATGCCTTTCAGGCTTCCTTGCGGCCCTGTAGCCACCAGCTTCATCCCCTTGATGATCTCGTTCAGATCTTTTTCATCTATGCTCACCTGGACGCCCGGCGACTTCTCGATCTTCTGCCCCTCTATGGCGCTGATAAGGCTCACCTGATTGCGGACGCCGCCGTTTCCGACAGTCGCGACGTAGTTTGCCATCTGCAGCGGCGTATACGCGTTCTCCCCTTGCCCGATAGCTATGTTGAGCTCATCCCCGAGGGTCCATTTCGCGTAATTAAAATAACTGTACTTGCAAAGGTCGGCGACGGAATCGATCATTTCATCCTTCAGCCCGACTCCCGCCATGCGCCTGACGATTTCGCTTTTCGAAGGGTTTTCATCGGCCCAACTGACTATTTCGTCGATGGATTTTTTCAACTGCTCCTTATCCCGGAGGACTTCCTCCTTGAAATACCGCTCGGCGCGCATGTTCAGCGTAGTCGCCAGGGAAGACTTTATCCGCTTCATCTTCGTCGCCGCGTCGGGCAGCGACGCGTTGGCCTCGCCGATTTCAATCCCGGTGGGTACGCCAAGCCCGTACTGCATGGCGTAGTCCATTATCTTTTCGATGCTTATGGGCTCTTTATATCCCAGCGGGCGTTCGGCCTTCGCGAAATCCCTGCCCGTAGCGATGTCAAAGAAATAAATGTTGCACGAAACCTCAAGGGCCTCGGCGAGGTTGATGAAACCGTGGGTGCGTCCTGTCGTATTCCATAGCAGGCACCCGTATGAGGTGTCCCCTATTACGACGTGGCCGCAGTCATACAGCCTCTGGGCCGGGTCAAGCCCGCAGGCGAGCGCCGCCGAAGCAGTTACCATTTTGAAAGTGGAGCCGGGCTGTATCGTCGATTTAGCGGCTACGTTGTAGAGTGGCAGCGGGGAAATCAGGTCACGCGGATTCTTGCTTTGCAGCGAATCCCAGACTTCTGTGCTTATCCCGTCAGTGAAAAGGTTCGGATCGAATGCCGGGTTGCTCGCCATCGCAAGCACTTCCCCCGTTTTCACGTCTATGGCGACGACAGCGCCGACGTTGGCGTTGGTGGAAGCCTTGGTATATTTATAGTTTCCGTACTGGCTTTCAAAAGTGCCGCCCACCTGAAGCTTCTGAATGGCCTGGGCAAGGGCGTCCTCAGCGGTTTTCTGCAGGTCGAGGTCTATGGTTAGATATACGTCCTTGCCCTTGACTGGTTCTGTTTCGTCCAGGACTTTGACAAGCCCGCCCTTCGCGTTAACCTGCACGTATTTTACGCCGGGACTGCCCTTTAAGATCGATTCCTTTGAATTTTCAATGCCGTCGATCCCGACAAGGTCGTTTGCGCTGTATCTGTCATCCGCCTTGTATTTCTCGATGTCCTGTTCGGAGATGTGCCCCATATATCCTAGAACATGAGCCGCCACGCTGCCTTCCGGGTATATTCTCTTCGTCTCCGAAACTATTTCAACTCCCGGCAGATCCCTGCTCATCTCCTCGATCTGGACTATCGTAGCCTCTGAAATATCGCTTGATATCGTGGCCGGGATGTACTTCCTGAACCCCATTGCGGACACTTCGTTGCGTATGACTATTATTTTCCTCGCGTCCTCGTCGGAAATCGCGCTCCTGACTATGCCCCTCACGCCATCCTTGCCCGGATCCTTCTCCCTTTTATCGATCCCGAAAAACACGCGGAGCTCGGCGAAAGCCTCCGCCGCCGTGACGTCGGAGCCAAGTCCGTACCTCGAAAGGAACGCTTCTTTATCCATATCGCTCAAATACATCATGTTCCTGACCGAAATCGGCGGATAATCGCTGTGGGTCCCTTGGATTTCAGCCTGAGCCTGATATTTGTCATACCTCTCGGGTATGCCGTAAATTTCCCTGAGCTGGTCAAAGGCCTGCTCCGCCGTATAGTACAGCGGCATGTCTCTGCTCGCGAGCCAGTCCTCGATCTCCTTCTGATATGTGTAAACGAACTTCCCGTCCTCAATTATGATCGGCAGGTTGTCGTAATATTTTTCACCGTTGCTTTCCATGATCGTGATCAGCTTCGAAGATATCGCGTTCACGTCGTCGTTTGTCAGGCCGGAGGCGCTGAAGCGCAGTGAAAAGCTCTGGACATTGCCTGCCAGCACCCTACCGTATCTGTCGAATATCTCGCCCCTCGGCGCCGGCGTGAAGACGCTCTTTACGCTCAGCGTCGTCGCTTCCGCCGTCCATTGTTCGTTTTGCATGACCGTCAGTATGAAAAGCCTTATGAACAGCATCGCCATGAGGACGAACATGATTATGGCTATCTGATTGAACCTTGATTTAAAAACCTTCATTTGTAATACCTGTCATAATGATACCTTATCACTTTCTTTATCATCAAATAGTACAGCATTGTCACCACGGCAGTATTGTACAGTATGTAAAGGGGCAGGTTTTTCAGCATGTACAAAAAGCTATAGCCGCTGCCCAGCATCGCCATCACGCCCCAATAGAAAAGCGAATATATCACCGTAGCCCCGACGGAAATGGTTATAACTGAAAACACCGTTTCCTTGTTCATGAAAAAATTGATTATCATGACGGAAAGCGAAATGACGAGGAACGACAGCGCTGCGACGCCCACGTACTGTGAAAAGCAGATATCATAGAGAAGCCCGAAAACCATCCCTAAAACCAATCCGTAATTGCGCTCGTCGAAAAGAAACGACAATATGACTACGAGGCAGAGAAGCAGGTTTGGCGTCGCCCCGTTTATGCCTATCACGTTCATCAGCGTGGTTTGAATGATGAAAGCGACCGCAAACAAAGCGATTGCATACCCGTATTTCATATTATCACCGTTACTTTGCGCAAATTTATGAACTTAACCGAGGGCTCTATCGTTACGGTCTTAAGCTGGGTGTCCGTATTGTAGCTTACGGACGTGACCTTGCCGATTTCAATCCCTTTCGGATACATCGGGTACATGCCTATGCCTGACGTGACCAGCAAATCGCCTTCTATCACCCCCGCCTGATTGTCCAGCATAAACCCATTCAGCCCGCCGTTCCCGTCGCCCTGCATTATGCCCACGAGGTCGGGGTCCCTCAGGACAATGAAACTCACTTTATTCGTTTCGTCAATGGTAGAGATCACCTTGGCCCAATTGCTCCCGACGTCCATTACAGTGCCCACGAGCCCGTCGCCGTTGACGACGATCGCGTCCTTGTATATCCCGTCGTCCGAGCCCTTGTCCGTGGTGATAATGTTGAACCAATTCGTGCCGTCAAGGGAAATCACATTCGCCGATACGATTTGGCGGTCATAAGCTGCCACGTCATAATTCAAAACCCGCGAAAGGTCGCGCAACTCCTGCAGATCCCTTTCAGTGAGCGTCAAGTTGTTCACTTCGGTTTTAAGCGCGGCGTTTTCCTTTTTCAATTCTTCGTTTTCCGCTATGATATTCCTGAATCCTAAGATATTGTCCTTTATGCCGTATGACAGCGCAGCTATGGGCCGCTGAATCAAAGCGACCGCTTTTTCAATCTGCCCGCCGGCGATGCCGGCGCTTCCGCCGTTCAAATATGAAAACACGATTATAAGGCAAAGAACGAGGGCCGCGCTTATTATTCCCGCGACGAACTTATGCGCCCTTATCCATTTCATCCGCTGCTACCTATCTTTTTTTCACCATCACGTAATGCTTGAGCTTTTCAATGTTTGAAAGGCTTTTTCCCGTGCCGATGGCTACGGCTTCAAAGGCGTTTTCCGCGACGCGCACATGCATGCCCGTCCTCATCTCAATGAGTTTGTCAAGATTCGCGATAAGGCCGCCCCCGCCCGATAAGACAAGCCCGTTGGTCACGATGTCGGCCGCGAGCTCCGGAGGGGAGTTTTCAAGCGTCGCCTTTATCCCTTCGATGACTATCTCTATCGGCTCCTCAAGGGCGTCCTGCATATCACGGCTCCTCACGGAGACCGTCTTGGGCAAGCCGGTAACGATGTCCCGGCCTTTGGCGTCCATGGTCCTTATCACTTCAAAACCCTCGTCGTCCACATCCACGATGGCGCACCCGATATTCACCTTGAGCTCCTCCGCCGTCTTGTTCCCTATGAGCAGGTTGTACTTCCGCCTCATGTATTGGATTATCGCCTCGTCAAATTTGTCCCCGGCGTGCCTAAGCGAAGTGCTGGTCACAATGCCGCCAAGAGCGATGATCGCGATGTCGGACGTCCCTCCGCCGATATCGGCTATCATGCACCCCACGGGATCGTCGACGGCAAGGTCGGCGCCTATAGCCGCGGCCATGGGTTCTTCCATCACGTATACTTCCTTGCCGCCCATCTGCCTTACGACTTCCTCCACCGCGCGCTTCTCGACTTCGGTCACGCCGCTGGGGACGCCGACGACGACCCTCAGCTTGGAAGTCCTCGCCTTCTCGGCAAGGGCCTTGCATATGAAATCCTTCAGCATGTCCGCTGTCATGTCAAAGTCGGATATCACACCGTCCTGCAACGGGCTTACCACCCTTATGCTGCTGGGCGCCTTCCCGATCATTTCCTTCGCTCTGATGCCCGTCGCGATGAGCTTACCGTTAGCCGCTTCCACGGCTATTACAGACGGCTCGTTGATGACTATGCCTCTGCCTTTCAAATAGATCAGGGTGTTCGCGGTTCCGAGATCTATCCCCATGTCTTTTGTAAAAAAACTGAATAACATCAGGATCCCTCCACATGTTTCATATTTGTCATATCAATCGTTCTTCCCTGAAACTGACATATTTTCCATCGCCTATAACGATGTGGTCCCACACCGCTATCCCTATGATGTTCCCGGCGGCGATTAGCTTTTTCGTCGTTATGATATCATCATTGCTCGGTTTGGGATCGCCGCTCGGATGATTGTGAACAAACGCCACCGCAGCCGCGCTTCTCTTTATGGCGGACAGAAATACTTCTCTTGGATGGATCACCGTGCTTGATAGGTCGCCGACGGATATCCTGTCAGTTCCGATTATTTCACCTTTTGTATTTAATAAAAGGACATTGAAGACCTCTTTTTTGTAGTACCGCATCTCTTCCATGAAGAGCGCGACCAAGGATTCGGGGCTGCTTACCCTCAGCCTCTTTTCACGCGGCTCTGTCGCTATCCGCCTGCCGAGTTCAATCCCGGCCAAAACCTGACAAGCCTTAGCCTGCCCTATGCCTTTTACGCACTCCAACTCCTCGGGGGCGCATTCGGACAAAAATAAAATGCCGCCGTGGTTTTTCATTGACAATAATTCTTCAGCCAAATGCAGCGAGGACTTGTCCTTCGTCCCCGTTGTGAGCAGTATCGCGAGCAGTTCCGTATTCGTCAGGCTAGCGGCGCCCTCGCTCAGCATCCTCTCCCTGGGCCTTTCGCTCAAGGGCAGTTCTCTTATACACATTTCGGGTTCTCCTTTTTTACAATGAAGAACCTCATTTTTTATCCGTTAAATATATTTTATCATTTTTGCCGCGCCAATACAAGACAGATTTCACTCAACGCCGTTTATCAGATAGCAAATGGGTCGCTGTCCATATCCATATTCCAAAGATATTCCATGTATCTGGCTATGTATTTCGCTTTCTCAATCCCGTGAATGTCGCTTACAAACCCGAGCGCCATGTCGATTCCCGCTGATATGCCCGATGAAGTGTAGAATTTTCCGTCCCTCACCCATCGCGCTTTTTTCACCCAATCCGCCAGCGCGCTGTTGGAAGAAGCCCATTCAAATGACATTTTATTCGATGTGGCTCTCTTTCCGTCAAGCAGGCCCGTTTTTGCGAGCAGGCCTGATCCGGTGCATACCGTTAAAACGTAAGAAGCCCTTTCCGCCAAAGACCTAAGGCCCTCCAGATATTCGTCGTCCCCCGCGAGCCTTCTCGTCCCCATGCCGCCCGGTATCAGAAGCGCCCCCGAGGCGTCGGCTGACGAAAACGGCAGCGTTTCCACGCGGACATGATGCTTGCTTATGACCGTCCCTCCGTTAAACGAAAAGAATTTCAATTCGTAATCCTCCGGAAGGTTCCCGATGACTTCAACCGGCCCGAAAGCGTCGAGGGTCTCAAAATCATCGAATAAAACGACGTTAAAACTTGTCATCCCGGGTTTCCTTTCATAATTCGTGAACAAACAAACCGCTGGCCAGCTTGGGTTCAAACCACGTGGACTTAGGCGGCATGATTTCACCGCTGTCCGCCACTTTCATCAGATCGGAAATATCCGCCGGATAAACGGCGAAAGCGACTTTCATATCTGAGCGGACCCTTCTTTCCAGTTCCCGGGCCCCCCTGATGCCGCCTATGAAATCTATCCGGTCGTCGGTCCTAGGGTCGCCTATGCCGAGCAGCGGCCCCAAAATCATATCCTGAAGTATCGACACGTCAAGGGCGCCTATGATATCATCGGGGACAAGTCCCTCCGGTACCGTCAGCTTATACCATGCCCCGTCAAGAAACATGCCGAAAACATGCCTGCTTTCGGGGAGGCATTCTACGGCGCCTTTTTTTTCCACAGCAATGCCGATCTCCCTTATCTTTTCAACAAACTCATCCGGCGCGTTTCCGTTGAGATCCCGGGCGACGCGGTTGTAATCGAAAATCTT
>Ga0123354_10014501_pt1 | contig 12276 bp, 10 predicted proteins | sample TergutLab28metaG_2_FD_97872 | JGI IMG/M metagenome (GOLD analysis project Ga0123354, IMG submission 97872) | Labiotermes labralis P4 segment gut microbial communities from Petit-Saut dam, French Guiana - Lab288 P4 | ecosystem: Host-associated > Arthropoda: Insects > Digestive system > Gut ... | reverse complement strand
TAGTCTCTGTGTTTCTTAAATTTTTTCATGCCACAAAATTACAAAATATTTCAATTAGTTGTATATCAAAATAGTACATTTTCATTCCGGAAAATTAGATGGTTTTTAGAAGTGCCCTTAAATGAAACTTATTGTCTATGCTCTGGACATTATCTTTATGTACTACGAATCAAAATAATTCTTATACAATAATTCTAATATCGCATAGTAATTAAGCTCTGTCAATCCCAAAATTTTGCAAATAAAATGACAAATTATATTGTAGTTATATGTATTAAGTACATTTCTTACTTCATCTAACCAATATAATAATTCCAATGAATATTCATTTGTATTTTCATTTTTGTAAGATTTAATAACTTCATATATTTCATTCTCATCTATTTTACTCAAAAGTTTTTTTACTATTTCATAATCATAAGAATTTTTAATGGATACTTCGTCTAATTTCTTTTTTAAAATATTCTTTTGTTCATTAATTTCAAGGCTCATTAATGCTTTAGTAATCAAATATAATCCGGCTGAAAATATTGTTTCTTTTAAAAAATCATTTGCCATTAATTTCAAAGCAACTCTTATCGTTTGTTTATGAAAATTAATGTATTGTTCAGAATATGACGATAAACTATATCTATTCCATATTAATGAATTATTAGGATAGTTACACCAAAGTATTTTACCATATGGTAAAGTATCAGCAATTTTAGACGGATATTGATCAACAAACTTTTGAAAATGAGCTTGTATGTCATTACTATAATCGCAATTGTCATTTGATGTAACAAATGTAATTTGCAAATGATCGCCATATTCTTCGGAAAAGGAGAAAAAATGAGTGCGGAATGTGCCAAAAAAATTATCAATTTCAGTAATAAGTTTTTCCCATTTTTCTCTGGCATAAAACACTGAAAGTAAATACCACCTTTTTTCGTTCAATACATAAGGTGGTTGAAGCAGTAAATCATTCATGACAATATAATTTTTTTTGATAAGTTAAAATTCTTATAAACCAGACCTTTGCCAAATCCATCAGCATTAATAACTGTGTTATTTTCAAGTTGTTTTTGCACTCCATGAAAATTGATCGCAGTGGCTAATAGCATAAATATTTTTGCAATAAAACCCTCATCTTCTACTCTATGAAAAATAAGTCCTCGATATACCATAGTTGAAACATCCTGTCGTACTTTATAGCCCTTCCCATTTTCCTTTAACCATAATGTTTCATTATTATAATTCCAAGTCCCTTTTATTGTATCTCCTTTTATGACTGTTCTAATTTTATCATTTAGATAAGAATCATAAATAGATGTAGATGATGTAAACGAATTAGAAAGTATATATAAATGCCAATTATTTATTATTGTATATTGTTCTGTTGAATTATCATTATATAATAGTAAAAGAATTGAGGTATAAGGATTAATATAAGCAATATACATCATAAATAAATTTTTAGCCATTTGTTCTTCTGAAATGCGATCTTTATCAGGATGTACAACAAAATGATAATACTCTGGGTCATGAAAACTCATAGGTTTTAATCCATGACGTGAAAGTCGATTTAGGATATCATTATCTTCAAATCCATAGCTTTTTATGGTTTCATTGTAGCCTCTTATAGATACAAAATCTTCTGTGCGACAACACACTCTACCAAATGCATCATAAACAGAGTAATTACTTGTGTAGAATATTTTATCATATTTTGAAAACTCTTTTAACATATAATTTGCAAATCCTCTACCTAAGAAATTATCAGCATCCAAATTACATAGGATAGATGCAGTTGCCAATCGAAAAGCCATATTACGACTATGGCTTCGTAAATAGTGTGTTGGCTCTGTTGTTTGGTAGTAGATCAATATACCTTCATCAATATAATTTTTCATTTTATTAAATACCCAGTCATGCAATCCATCTTGTGAATTGTAATCCAACAAAATAAATTCTACATTTCCTTTCACATAATTATCTTTAATGTTCTTTTCTAAAGTTTGCTGTAAATGACCTAAACGATTCATACAGGTAATGCAGAAAGCAATCTTTTCTTTGTTTATAATACCGTTCATAATATTCATCTTTTCAAAATAATAATATAAAAGCCATATAATATGTCCCTAAAAAACAAGACTGTAAAAATATACTCATGATAAAATAACTTTATTTGAAAAATCAAAATTTTTATAGACATATCCCTTCCCAAAACCGTTCGGATTAACAATCAAATTATTTGTATATTGTTTTTTTGCTTTATTATAATTAATTCCTGCTGTCAATAGTAAGAGTATTTTTATCTTTAATGTATCATCTTGAACATTATAAAAACTTATGCTGTTATATTCAAAACAAGATATTTCTTTATCCAAAATATATTGATTGCCGTTATATATTATAATAATTACATTTTTTTCTTTTTTCCAAGTTCCTTTTAAGTTTTTTTTGTGAACAATTATTCTATCTCTATCGTCAAATAGGGGCTTAGTTTTTTTTGAATAATCTGTTAATATATTAAGATGTTGATTATTTATAAAAATATATTGTACTATTGTATGGTTTTCGAGTAAAAGGAAAATACTTGATGTAAAAGGATTAATATAAGCTATAAACATTTCACTTAAATTTTTATACAAATATTCATCTGTGACACGTTCTTTATCAGGATGTTCGATATAATGATAAAATTTCGGATTATGAAAACTCATTGGTTTTATCCCTTGTAATAAGAAACGATAATAAAAATCATTATCTTCAAATCCCCATCCTTGTAAAGATTCGTTGTAACCTCTTATCAATAAAAAATCATCACTTCTAACACAAATTCTACCATAAGTACCATCAAAAGAACGATTCGTACTGTAAAATATACCAGCTTGTCTTGAGAATTCATCTAACATAAACTCAGCAAATCCATTACCTAGAAAATTATCAGCATCCAAATTACATAAAACATCAGCATTTGCTAATCGAAAAGCCATGTTGCGACTATGACTTCGCAAATAATGAGTTGGCTCTGTTGCTTTGTAATAGACCAATATACCATCATCAATGTATTTTCTCATATTATTGGATACCCAGTCTTCCAATCCATCCTGAGAATTATAGTCCAATAAAACGAATTCCACCTGCCCTTTCAAGTAATTATCTTGAATGTTTTTTTCTAATGTCTGCTGTAAATGCTCTAAACGATTCATACAGGTTGTACAGAAAGCTATTTTGCCCTCTTTTTCTATTTTATTCATTTAATTTATTTTTAATCTATAAAAGTTAATGTATTTATTTCCGAAATAAATAATATTTTATAACCAATTTCAAAACGGATTGATTATTAATAGTTAAATAATTTAATAAGAGAATTGTAAGTGCAAATACTACAATCAGTAAAATTATTCCATAACTTACTATAAAATAATTCTTTTGTTCAAATCTTTCTTCTTTCATTATTACATACTCAATTCTAATTGATTTTTTACTAAATTAAAATATATCCCTTTTTTTATTATCAAAGTGTTATGATTTCCTATTTCAACAATTTTTCCTTTTTGTAATACTACAATTTGGTCTGCATTTTTGACTGTTGAAAGACGATGTGCTATTTTTATAACTGTTTTTCCTTTAAAAAATTCTTCTAAATTGTCATATATAATTCTTTCATTTTCAGCATCTAAAGATGAAGTTGCTTCATCAAAAAAAATGTAATGTGGATTTTTGTAAACGGCTCTTGCAATAAGTATTCTTTGTTTTTGACCTCCTGAGATTCCGTTTCCGCCAGAACCTAACATGGTATTTATTTTTTGAGGCAATTCATTTATAAATTCCTGCAAATTGGCTATTTCGAGAGATTTCATTAATGCAACTTTGTTAATTAAATCATTTCCTGTAGCTATATTTCTTTCTAAAGTATCAGAAAAAATATAGCCATCTTGCATCACAACTCCACAGTTATATCGTAAATCTTTGGCTGAAATATCTTTTAAATCATAATTTCCATAAAGAATTTTTCCTTCTGAAGGTTCATAAAACTTTAATAATAGTTTCAATAAAGTTGTTTTTCCACTACCGCTTTCTCCAACTATTGCTGTGGTTTTTCCTTGAGGGATGACTAACTCAATATTGTTCAATACTTTGGGAGAGCGAAGTCCATAATAATGAAAATTTAAATTAGAAATTTTAATATCCTGTGGTATCGTTGTGTTATGGTTAATAATTGATAATTTTATCTTTTCAGAAGTGTCTTCATCTTGCATATTTTGCACTTCATTTAATCTTTCAAAACTAAGTTTGGCAAATTGCCACGATCGTAAAAATGAAATTAATTGATTCAATGGTGCGTTCATCATTCCTATGATAAATGATATACTTAGTAACGTACCTAATGTCATATTTCCTAAAATTACTTCTCTGGAAGCCATAAATACGACTAATATATTTTTTAATTGATTTAAAAAATCAAAGCCTATTAGTTGAAATTGGTCTAATTTTAGCGTGTTCAGATTAATGCCAAAAAGTTTTATTTGTTTATTTCTCCAAATTGAAATTTTATAATCTTCAATACTGTTTAATTTTATCTCAACTATTCCATTAACTAACTCAAAAATAGATTGTTGAGTGTCTCCTTGCAATCGAAAACGCTGATAATCTATTTCTCTTATTTTTTTTAAAAAATAAGAAGACCATAAAATAGAAACAAATGTTATGGATAAATAAATTAATAATATAGTGCTATTGTAAAAAAGGATGACAAAAAAGTAAACTATAAAATTTAATGATGAAAATACAATCGTTAAACTTTGAGAAGTCATAAATTCTTCAATTCTTTGATGATCACCTATTCTTGAACTAAAGTCGCCTAATTGCTTTGCCTCGAAAAATTTAAAAGGTAGTTTTATAATTTTGGTTAAAAAATCAAATATTATAGAAATGTTTATTTTTGAATTAATAAAAACTAATTCCCAATTTCTGACAATATCAATAATTGTTATTCCTAAAAATAAAAATAATTGTGATAGTAAGATAATTGAAATATAATGAAGATTTTTTGAATTTACACCTAAATCCACAAGAGCTTGAGTAAGAAATGGGAAAACTAGATTTAAAATACTACTAAAAAATAAACCTATAAATAATGTGAGAAATTCTTTTTTATTTGGATTTATAAATTTTAAAAAATAGGATAAATTGACGTTATTATTAAACTTTATTTCTTTTTCATAAAAACTTTTTGTAGGATTCAAAAGCAGGGCAGCACCTTTTATTTCAGATATCCAATGTTTTTCAAATTTATTTTGATTTAAAACAATCTTTCCAAAGCAAGGATCCATGATGTGGAAAAATATCTGTTTTGAAAATAAAGATTGAGAAATTTTGTATAATACAACAAAGTGATTATTGTCCCAATGTAAGATACAAGGTAAAGGTTTTTTATTTATAATTTCACATGTTGTTAATTTCACTGCAATAGTTTCAAATCCGATATTTCTTGCCCCGTCTTCAATTCCTAATAAACTTACGCCATCTCTAGACAAAAAGCAATAATCTCTAATTTCTTGTATTGAATACTTTTTATTATATTTATGAGCAATCATGGCTAAGCATGCAGGCCCGCAATCCATTGTGTCATGTTGGGCTATGAAGGGGAACAATTTATAAGAAATATGTCTCATATAATATTATTACTAATGTATTATTTCCAAATAGCTGTATATGGATTATATTTACATTTTAATGGTTTACTGTAAATATTATTTTTTTTTGATAGAAACGCTCGACAATCTGTACAGTTATATCTAAACTCACAATCTTTGCACACTTCAATATCATCTTTTTTTATGAACGATAATTTTTGAAATTTTTCTGATTTAATGACTCCAAATAAATCAACATCATTGATATTTCCATATTTGTTTTTAGTATAAGGGCAATTTTTAATATTTCCATTTCTGTCAATTGTAAGCTTTTTGTACAAACATCCATTGTATTTTTTCAATAAATAGTGCATATTTACATCGTTAAACATTAAATTGCCTTGTACTATTATACCACAATTTTTGCTTTCTAATTTAGTTTTTAAATAATAAATTTTGCCCATTTGTAATGGAGCGTTATTTGAGGAGTTTTTAATAAATTCAACAGTTGTGTTTTTTCCACTATCATATATAAAAATGTTTGAGAGCATAGCGTATTTTTCTATTAAAAAAAACCATTCTTCTTGTGAAACATTTCGTTGTATGGCACAATGTATTTCAACATAAAATATATCTGTATTGTTTATAATTCTCAATATACGGTCAACAAATTCAAAAGATACTGAAGATAGAAATCTGATTTGCAAATCATCGCATAACAATTTGTCTATCTTATTTACCGTTTCAGAAATTTTTACTTCTTCAAAACTTTTTTCATCAATTTCTATGATACAATCTTTTAGTATTATGTTTTCGTCATTCAATTCAGTAGTAATTTCAGGAAATTGGTTTAAATCATTAATAATCATTCCAAAATCATTTTTAAGCATAAAGTCAATAAATGTAAGAAAATAACCAATCGATTCTTTTCTTATGAGTTTGATAACCCTGACAATATGTTTTCTGTTGAGCATTAGTATTAAATCATAATATTCATTTGAGATAACATGAATTTCATTTCTTAAGTAATCTACAAGAATACTTCTTTTAGCTCCTTTTGTGAGTTTACAACTTGATGATAAAATGAAAATATCATTTTTGTTAAAATTTTTCATACGATAACTTATCAACATTAAATAATTTACAAATTAACCTATTGGGTTCATATTCTCTCATATAATTTCTTTGAATACGTGAATTATATTTGTACAACTTTTCCTCATCTTTTATATTAGTTATGTTATTGTAATAAATTGTGTTGAAAAAAAGAGGCAGGTCTTCTAATTCTTCATTTGTCAATATACTATTCTTTACAAACGTTTCCATATATTAAATATTTTGCTATTATTTTATCTAAGTGATAATTACATGGTTCACTTGTCATGTAATACTGTCCTACAGGGTTAATTTCTAAAAAAACGAAATTGTTATTATCATCAACAATTAAATCAGCTGAACCGCAATTTAGCTGAAATTCATCAAAAACGGCTTTTAATTTCAACTCAATTTCCGCTGGTAACTGATAAGGCTCTGTCCTGTTCGGTTTTGTTGTACTGTATTTTCTAAAATCAACCTTTGTTTGGCTATTGGTCTGTGAAAATATTGCCATCGAAAAAAAATGTCCGTCTAAATAGAACGTTCTTATCTCATATTTTTTATTTATAAGACTAGTTATTAATGATGGAAAAATATTCAGTGATGAATCATAATATTCATCCTTTCTATGTAATTCGGTATAGGAATAATATCTTTTTTGCCCAATATTATTGTAAATACCATTGGAAATTGCTTTAGAAACAAATTTATCTTTTATAACATCAGAATCAGATATTTGTTTAGTATTTGATATAATTTCAAAATCTGGAACAACAAAACCTTTCTGAGACGCTATTTCCATCGTAAATAGTCTATTTAGAGCATAAAAATTGGGATTGCCAATTTTTATCTTACAATTCTTATATATTCTAGAAAAAATGTAATACCGCAAATCATTAATTTCATTATTCAATATACTTTTACTCCCATTTACAATATCAGATATGTCATCTCCATCAACAACCAATCTTTTATTCAATTCATTTTTCGTAAAATTCTTCATACTTAAACCTGTTCTTCTCCACCAACAGGCATCAAATTCCAACAAATTATATTGCGTCCCTGTAAGAGTGTTTTTAAACAACAGACTTTCAGAGTTAGCTTTAACGAATTTATATATATTATCATCAGAACTGATAACAATCACTTTTTGTTGATAATACTGCAACCATTTTATTACTGATGAAGTAGATAAATCATTTTCGATTGAAAATATTAAAACCATAATATTTGAATGAAATTAGGGTATTACTTATTGTTTGAAAATTTATTTAATATAGAGAGAAGAAGATTCACAACTTCTCTCTATATCTTTCTTGAATCAGTCATGTCTAGCTTGTTTTGTTTTCTATCAAAAAGACTTTGGACTGAATCAATCGCATTAACGATTAATATTTATTTATGGTATATACTTACAACATTTTTGAAGCATTATACCTTTAAAACAAATTAATCGCTATCAAGTGAATTCCCATCATGGTCGGAACCCGTGCACATTGTAGAATTTGAACCAGAAGCTGTTGCTCCACATCCACCTTTCATTGCAAGTAATTGATTAACCTGCAATTCCGATTCTTTAAACTCTGATAAATCAATTTTTTTTAACATGATAAATTAATTATTAAATTAAAACAATTTTGCGTTCTTTTTTAGGCATCCGCTTTGTCCTTATTCTTATTTATTTTTTGATACAATTTTTTATTTACAGGTAAGAAAATTCCTAAAGAAATAAAGTACGAAACTCTTTTCCATAATGTAGCGATATAATTAATATGCTCATTAACAGGAAAATCTTCTTGTAAATACTGAATCGCATTTCTCTCAAAATCTTTATTATCTTTATTACCATCCAATTCATTAAATATCACTTCGTCAATATGAAATAAAGGAATGATAATACTTTTATTTTCTATTTGAATAATTTCTAAAATGTTCAGCCCTTTTTCTTCCTTTATATTAAAGTTTCCTGTTGGTATCAAAATGAAATCGTTATCATTTTTCAAAAGATTATTGAAAACTTCAATTTTACCTTCCATCGTTATATTTCTACTGAAAATCTGTTCTGCTTTACTTTTATTTTCATCTTTATTCAATAACTGCTTTATATATGATTTTTCATATTCAATATTATTGTTTTTTGAATATGTATAACCGAATGTTGATAATTTCGGAGTAATATCTAATAAATTTTCAACTCTCTCATAATATTCCGGATAATACTTTTGCACGTAAATTTCCAATTTTATACAAACAAGTTGTATTCGTTTTAGATATCCTAAAATATGCAAATAAGTTCGATAATTAGGTACTTCATCAAAATTTGCAAAATCATTATCATATCCATTATCTTTTATATCTTTATTTATCAAGCATGATACTTTTTTGTTTTCTAATTTTGTCATTTCATAGAACAATACTTGTTCGAAGAACATGTTAAAATTATACATATTTGTTTTTACAGCACTTTCATTATTTGTTTCAACGAAGTGAAATGATTCAGCTGTATATTTTCGTATAAACTCAATATCATTTCCTCCAAATATTCCCATATTATAAGACTTGTTGCTTAGTTCTTTATGATAAGATTCCATTGGATAGGGCAAGTAATTTAAATGCTGGTATATATTGTTCCACATTTCTCTATAATATTCGGTGGTAGTTTCAATGTTTTGAGTGATCAAATCTTTACTTAATAAATTTTTATCAAATGCTTTCCATATAAATACGTCACCATCTACATGTAAAAAAGATTCATTGAATAAAGAGTATGTTTTTATTTTTGCTAATGCCCAAAGATTCACGTCGTAGCTATTTAACTCGTCAAGTACTACATGAACTTTTGTATATGGTAGCTGCAATTTATTAATCAATATTTCATACCCGCACTTATCGGTAAACAATTCAACTTCATCATAAAAGTGACGTAATTGATTTGCACTCAATATCCAACTCAAATAATGATATTTATTCGAAAGCCAACCAAATGTTTTTTTCATATCACTATTGTTACCCATCCAAAAACTTTGAACTATTTTCATTATTACTTTATTATTCTTGATTTTTCCGAGTCATCAATCTGTCTATCAGCAGATTTTGATTTCTTGTTGCCAAAATTATAAGTAAGCGCTATTTGAAAACTACGCATATCGTTGTAGATATTTGACTTCCAAATAAAATTCGGATATTTCATTTTGCCTTTTGCTACTGATTGTCTTAAAACATCATTGAATGAAACATTCAAATTCAAGTTCTGTTTTGGAAAGTTAAATACTCCTCCCATCGATAAGATGGATTTAGGTTGAAATTTCCAAAAGCCATAAGTACTCGGAAAAATATAAACATAATTCACGTAAATCCTGTAATTTTTTCCTATCTTATAATTGTTCCGTGTAGAAACAAAACTTCCATATCCCTTACTATAAGGAATTGTTAAATCAACCAATTTTGATTCTGCATTATTATAGTTGAGGTTGAAACTATTATATGAACCCCAATTTTTAGTAATATGCCAATTATAACTCATATTCAATCCATAAGTTTTTTGTTCAATATAATTTTGAGGTGTAGATACTATTATTGGACTATTCATTTGTGCTATTATAATCCAATCAGATCCATTTTTCATAAGTGAGATGTAAGGATTAACTGTGAAATTGCTTTTTAAAATATAAGTCAATTCAACATTATGCGTAATTGAAGGTTCTAATAGAGGATTTCCTTCTGAATAATTATAAGCGTCAGCATACATTCTAAAAGGATTTACCTCATAAAATACCGGACGGTCAATTCTTTTATTATATCCCAATGAAAATGAGTTGCTTGCATTTGGATTATAAGATATTGAAAAATCAGGAAATAAATCATTAAATGTATTTGTAAAAGCAGTATCTGCCGTTAATGAATTCCCTTTCGTTTTTGTTCCTTCATAACGCATGCCGGCTTTTGTATAAAATTTTTCATTCCATTGTTTTTCAATAGAAAAATAAGCAGCATAAATATTTTCGTTGTATATAAATTGATTACTTTGATTCTCATCTAATATTGAATTACCATTTGAGGTATCGTAATATTTTATATCGCTGTTATTGCTGAAATAAGAATATTTTGCACCTGTTTCTATTTTGAATTGTTTAAATGGTAATTCTAAATCAACATTGAATGTGTTGACTTTATAAGTTGATTTTTGATTATTAATCGCTGAAGTTTGAGAAGTGAGGTTCTCGAAAATTCCCTCATAACTTTGTGACAGAAAATTATTAACATCATGGCTATTGTTCATCAAGTAGTTATAATTGAATTTCAATTTTTTTCCTAACGTGTCTAATGTTAAATCATAATAGGGTGATATGGAGAAATAATTATAATAATGTTTTACATTTGATGGTAAGTTTTGAGTGGAATCTATCTGATTAAACGTAGTCACATAGTTTACTTTTGATTCAGTCGTTTGTTTCATGTCCCAATTGTCCGTACTCATTATTAATCCAATATGTGACTTTTTCAAATTGTAATCAATATTTAAATTACTTGATAATCCTTTAGAATTATCTTCTCTATAAACTTTAGAATTTCTTATTAGAACAGGATAAATAACATCAAAGGTTGAGTTTGCAGTTCTGATTTCTTGGTCTGCAAAAAGGTCTAACCCGATTGAAAGTTTATCGGTTGAATATGTGAAATTACCACTTGGCATAAATCCCGGCTTTGTTCGTTGCACATAAGTTCCTGTAACCGAACCGTCAAATCCTATTGTATTATTCTTCAATACGATGTTGATTAATCCAGTGTTTCCTGCTGCATCATATTTTGCGGGTGGGTTTGTTATTACCTCAATTTTGGCGATATTATCCGAACGCAAATTATTTAAATAATTATCCAAATCATGTGCATCTAAATTAAGCAGACGATCATTTATCATAATCAAAACATTGCTCTTTCCTATTATCTTCAAATTTTCGCTTGTAGGATCTATTTTAGGAATATTTTTCAGAATTTCTGTTACATTAGTTCCTGTTGCAAATATACTGCTTGCCACATTGAAAACTAATCTATCCCCTTTATTTTCAATAAAAGGTCTCCTCCCTGTTATGGTTATTTCCTGCAAAAGTTTTGGAGTGTATTTTGCTGTTAAAGTTCCTAAATCAACGCTTTGTGTTAGTTGTACGGTTTGAGAATACAGTGAGTCACCTAATTGTCTTATTAATAGAAAGTAATTACCCGATACAAGATTTTTAACAGTAAATTCACCTGTTTCTGCTGTTAACTCACTTGCAATGTATTTATTATCAGCAAATAATAAAACTTCAGCTGCATCAATGGGAGTATTATTTTGATCTATCACTCTTCCGATTATAGTCAAATCTTGTGCAAAAACGGTTACAGTTGTAACTGAAAAAAGTAATGCTATTATTAATATTCTTGTTTTCATTTTATGTTTGTTTAAAAACTGCGACAAAGATACAGGGTAACTTTTAGGCAGTCAAATTTTTATCTTTGATATTTTAAGAAATAATTATCAATTATTTGGAGAGTTCTTGAGAACCTATAAGATTAATAG
>Ga0123354_10014500_pt1 | contig 12276 bp, 5 predicted proteins | sample TergutLab28metaG_2_FD_97872 | JGI IMG/M metagenome (GOLD analysis project Ga0123354, IMG submission 97872) | Labiotermes labralis P4 segment gut microbial communities from Petit-Saut dam, French Guiana - Lab288 P4 | ecosystem: Host-associated > Arthropoda: Insects > Digestive system > Gut ... | reverse complement strand
CCCACTGGTGTTGTTTGTCCTTTCGACCGCCCCCCCCCCCCCCCCGCCGTCGCGCGGTCTGCGCGGGGCGATGGATGGGGAGGGGGGGGGGGGGGGGGGGGGGGGGGGGGGGGGGGGGGGGGGAGGAAGCGGCCGGTGAGTAGGGCTGACAACATTATCACCTTAATATGCCGACTGTCTTGATATCTTGGAGCCTGAACCTCCTGGAACCCTCAGGGCCTGCCCAGGCCTGTAATGGAATTGCTTTACCTTCACCTTTTACCTATCAGCTTTTATCGAATACTTTCAGCGTGACATGTTTCAGTCCTCCGATCATTTACAAGGGCTGCAGCACACATTACTGGCCATAGAGACTTTACATCGAGATAACATTGCTAGTTACAGCCCCTATACACAGTATTAGTACAATACACAGAAACGTACGTTTTAGTCCTGCAAAACGCCTGTCATTAATACAACGTTTCTATCCACAGTAGAGTCAGAATGTGTTCAAACAGTGACACAGAGCACAGCCTCTATACTTCATTCGGTCTCTGACTTCCGGTTAACTTGTTAATTTTCATTATTGTTTTGTTTTCTTCTGTATTATGGAACTGTGACAGCAAATGTTACAAAATCAGAATTCAAAATACAGGAATGTAGATTTTATGCATGACATATTTGTGACTTGCAGGGAGAAAATATTCTTTTATATTCACATGCCAACGCAGACCATTTTACTTCCCGTTGGAAGCAGGTGTATAAATTATTCTTATCGGTTATAGAAAACCTGTCCTTGACTCCTAACGACATGTTTTCTTCAAGCTTTTCGAGTTTTTCCGTTCAACGGGTCTGTGAAAACGAGATGCCCAGTTCAGAGCCGTACGTTGTCTAGATCCAGTTTCCAGTACACACGCACCTGACCCAGGCACATCATACTTCGCACGCCAGGCTGCTCACACACCATGGAGATAACAATATAAACAAAATGAACAGTTCATGACGTAATCTGTCTAGACGGACGTAATATCTATAAAAAGATCTGCGCTATACAGCGTACAATGAATTGGGAAAGTCACGACTCATTCTTTCCGCCTGGTGTGTAAGAAATAGTTCCGCAGAGCTAACAAAATATACCTGTGTACTACCACATGACAGATGGCTTCGCCGAATTCAACATGAGGACAACGACACAGATCCTGAAGTACAAGCGGTCCTATGATTTAAACACAAAAATATTTACAGGTGAAAGCGTTATTGTTTCCTCGAACCAAGCACTTTGGACCACACTTTTCGCGTAATGGATGAGTTCAATATTGCGGACTTTAACCGAGAATAGGCATAATCTCAGGTGCACGCGAAATCTTTCCGAGGGGTGCGCGACAATAATCGGTATGGAAAAATACCTCGTAAAGAGTGGGAACAAGACGACCACTACTACTACTACTACAACTACTACTACTACTACCACCACCACCACCACCACCAATAATAATAATAATACGAACACAAGAAGACAAATTACGAATCCCAACAAATCACGTAGGTACACGAACTTCGCGTACGATTGGAAAGTCGTGCTGTTTTTTTGGCTTGACCAAATAAAGCACTTCTTACACTCGTAATAATAAGCCTATAACAACGTGGGACGCCGGTCACTTAACCGACCACTTACACCGAGATGGAAACAAAAATCGCAAAATACGGAAAACACTACGTTTGTTTAGACACAGGAGAGACGGATTTAACAGGGGAAGAGTACACAATTACACACACTGAGGTACTTCAGGGGCCGCACCGTCAACCATTTCGAAGCAAATAGCACGTGCTTGAAGCATTCAAAGACGCTGCATTCCACCCATAGTAAGTTAACGCATGTCCATCCAGTGTCAGGAGATTACGCAGTACAGAGTTTTTAGGAGCATGTATTTTGCATTGCCATTTTGCTCTTTTGTACTAGCTTTTTTGTCCTTATTTCTTTTTAACTCGTGTTTTGTTCTGGTGGTTGACTAAGCTGAAGCTGAATCTGGTGTTACTACTGGGCGTTGGCGCTGATGCCTGGACCTACTGTCCTTCGTCACCGCTAGCGGGATGCGCAACATGCGCGACCTCCATTCACAAGACTTAACATTTGAACACACGATCCACTACAAGAAGCAAAACCAACAAGTGCATACACAAATATGTAAATTTATTGTGTTATAAACAGCGTAGCCTGCTACATGTTTCGGCCACATATTATGGCCATCTTCAGGGAGGCTTTCTTTGAAAGATATATTACATATGACATCAGAACAGTTTACAAATATAAAATTTTAAGTTTTAAATAAAACGTCTAAAATCTATGTTAAAATATATAATATTTGTATATTTTATATTTTAACATATTTTTATATTTTGTATTTTAACATAGATAATAATTATTTGATTTAAAACTTAAAATTTTATATTTCTAAAATGTTTTGACCTTCTATATAATATACCTTTCAAAGAAAACCTCCCTGAACATGGCCACAAAGGCGGCCGAAACATGTAGCGGGTTACGCTGTTTACAACACAATACATTTACATACTTGTATATGCACTTGTTGGTTTTGTTTCTCATAACGAACCATCAGTGCATGGTCAGGAATCATTATAAAAGTGCTAACCCACGTTTAAAACTGTTCCAAAACAAGATGTGACATTGCGGTTTGTATCTGTTTAAACGTAAATTTGAGGTCTCCGTTATTAATACTATTTATGCTACACGTCTATGGGTTTTATAATAATAGCCTGAAGATAAAATTAGGTCGAAACACGCGGTCACAATAATATACATAATAACGTACATCAGTTGGGTTTGACGATATCTAAATCCTTTTTTGTTATTGATGCTAGGCCACGAAACCGACGACCTGAGGATTCGAGGTTCCATTCCCGGCAGAATCAAGACATTTTTCTTTTCCAAAGCATCCAGACCGACTCTGGGGCTCACACAGCCCCTGTTCAAAAGGTACGGGGGACTCCGCTCCTGGGTCTAAAGCGGCCACAGTGTAGATCTAACCACACCCCTCCATCTAACGCCGAGAACAGGTGAGTGAACAGCTGTACTGCCATTCGCCAAACGCGTTCACTGCGCGGTACTCAGTTGAGCACGTGGCAAAAATACCTTACTGATGGTAACCGTGATTTTGCCAAAGATCCCGTAGTAAAATCCTTGAAGAGAACGTTGAAATATGCCACGATCGTTTACCCCTGTAAACCTGGGCCTCATCTTATGAACTCACCTTCTATAATCGTCCTAACGATTCAGGTCTAACATATAGAGTTGACACATCATCGCTAAGGGGAAGGTCAAACTAAACCTAATGTCTTTCCGAGCAGTGTGTTAGACGCCTACGTCGCTAAACCTTGACCTGTAGCTGACAATCAAGTACACGATTTTCCTAACTTTCTCGGTTTCGTATCCAAAGTTTACCCATCGTCTCCATTTAGCGATTTATCGCATGTATCCGTTGCCGACACAATTTCAGTCTACAGCGTACTCACAACCCCATTCCATGCAGCGGGGTGTTATAGGAGAGGAGGGCTTGTTTTAATGGGCACAAGCGTCTTCCATCGAAGTTCCACATTTTCACCGACAGTAATAAAACAGCCAACGCACACCGCCGGCCAGCCGGCCGGCAGGACGGCCACTGCCCACGCGTGGGTTGACTGCTCACAGGCTAAAAATAACGCTGATTTCAACGACAGTTTACTCTATAGTTGCTGTGTTGCATTGCGTCAAACTCAGCTGCCTAATTATCGAGAACCGAACCACAACTACTGTATCATGTTATAAATATGCCATCAATTGGCTCAAGATTGAATATGCACGTACAGCTTCGACAGTGTTAGCAATTACTCAATTATTATACCAACCACTGCACATATATAAATTTTATAAAATTTACACATTAAAACATTAAAAACGCTCCAACATGTTTCGGTCCTAGGACCATAATCAAGGAGCCATATCGTCCTTGCTAAAGTCACAATATAAAAAGTCACATTAATTTCGTTGTACCAGTTGGGTATTGTGGCAGCATGCACGGCCTAGGACCGAAACATGTCGGAGCGTTTTTAATGTTTTAATGTGTAAATTTTATAAATTTTTATATATGTGCAGTAGTTGGTATAATAATTGAGTAACTCGACAATATGCACGGTGTAACAACGAAAATAGTGTTAGCAATATTCACGAAGCCTTTATAATGTACCTCGCATGTCGGTTATTTCAGTTTATGTAGGCCATACTGATTATCTGGTATTATATATTATTATTATTACATTCGCTGCTGTTGCTTCTGTAACTTCGGAAAACATCTATTATCGGATAAATTGGAACATATGCGGATAGTTGCGTTTTTAAAATTCGCATTCGTTTCACAGCTCGTTAGCTGTAAAACACTCAACTTCCAGCGGAGTGAGTGGGATAATTTACACAAGCATGCGATCCAGAGCGGAATATTTAGGACATCAGCCCTTTAAATTTCTATGGTAACTACAGGCATATTTACCATGAACTTTAACACTAAAAAATGCAGCGTTTTCCTCCACAGTGTGTGTTTATGTGTTACACGTGCCTAAAAAAAACAGCGACTATTTCTGTATGCAGCGTACTGTTTTGGTTTTATAGTGGAGACTTTAGTTGTTTACTGTGGGGTAAGAACTGGAATTTTAAGTATAATTTAGATTGGCTTCAGTCTTTAAAGGGTTAAGTTATATAACAAGACGTAAGGTTCATTTATTTATTTACCATACGTTAGTGAAATCAAGGATGCAGAGGCGGATTTATACTTGCAGGCCACGTGGACAAGCAAGCAATGCATACTGGATTATGGCAGGGAAGTCTCTGGGAAAGCAGCTACTTTAGCCATAGAGAATGAGTGAAGTGAAGTGAAGTGAAGTGTAGTGTAGCGTAGGTGGTTTAAAACGAGACTTTATGGGAAAAGTTTATACGAGTAGTAAAGTGGTGAGAAGTGAAGGGCTAGGGTGAAAGCGAGAGTGCAATAAGTGTGGGAAAAACATACTAGAAACTACATACAGTACTTTCTTACCTTGGTGTTGGTTACCTTTTCAACATGTTGTATTTTAAGTTGTCTTGTGTGTATTGTTGTAGTTGTCTCGTGTGTATTGTTGTCATCTTATGTGTATTTGTTGTACTTTGTGGGCATTGCTGTTTTTTACTTTAGATGCCGGACTGCTGGCTGGAAGTCGGAAGGCCCTGCGACCGGCCACCTCGACACAGGTTTTTCTTGGTTTCCCTGTGCCTAAAAGCAAATGCTGAGATGGTTCCCAAGATTCCAAGTTGCAACTACATGCTTCTCATGTAGCCCTCCCGACTTAAATCTAGTAGTAACCAATTTCATGTTTTGTATACATGTAAAATAACCACTGCCACTGGTTGACAACCTAATTGCAGTAAATAAATATTATTTTATTTTATTTGTTTAGTTGTTGATACCAATAGTATTCAAGTGTTGGGCTCCATTAAGAATAACAGCTTTTAAAAGACAGCAATGTAAAATTGTACAACTACTGTTTTGTGCAGTGGTATATTAAATAATTTAGTTATTATGTGGCAAGGCAAAAACAAACAGTTCTCAACAGTAACTACAACAGGGCTAGAAGGACTTGGAAAACTATTTCGAGCTAAAAGACGCCACTGTCAGATACATCCAAGCAGTCCAATAAGAAGGATTATTGAGCTGTTTGACTTTTGAATATGGCACCTACACATTGTCCCGAAACGTCGTTAACAAACTATCGACCAACGCCGTACAACATCCCAGAAGATCGAAGACGTCATGTACGCGGCGGCGGACGCCTAAATATCGTATTTTCATTCCTGTTCGAGTCGTAGCATGGATACCAACCATGCTGACCGAGGAAATGCACAAGTCTTCAGCCAGCAGATTAATGAAGCGGTAAATCTGTAACCTTTCCAACAAGACGTGCATGTTCGAACCTTCGACTCGTTACTCTAAAGCAGTTCCTCATGTTTTTTAATCGATCTCCCGAGGAAAAGTTTGGGATAGTGCCTTTAAATAGGTCGGGCCACTTCCTTCCTTATATATTCTTCTTCTATATGTCTTCGTGTTATGGAGCTTAAAGACGGGAATGACATTTTTACATTTATCTTCTACAAATAATTTTTGTTTCTAGACACAGGGGACGTGTCCACATACGCTGATTAGGCAGTCTGAGAGAGCATCCTGGTCTACCACAATACACCCAAACTGGAGTCTTGTTTGCGTGCTCTTTGAAAGGGTGTACTCATTGTCAGTGATTGGCAAATACACTTGCATGTATTTTATTAGGAAGAGTAGGTCAAGTAAATGTACGTGACACGAATTAGCCGGGGGTAAAAAAATACAAACAGCAGAAACAAAGAGCACACTAAAAGTTCTTAATTTCCCTTCAACAACAGTGTATCGCGTATCATTTATACCAATTAACAAAATTATATGCACCTCATAGAGGAATTTAAGGCAACATATACATATTGGAACCATGGCACTGGTCATTCAACCGATTAGTTCGGACGATGCCAAGATTCTATATTGCCATAGACCCAACTCTATTAATAGCCATTCTTTGCTAGTTTCAAAATTTCTCGTTTTATTAGACGTGTCTATCCTTGGCATCTTTTTCGTTGAGGCGCGCTTGCAAAAGACGGCTGCGAAAATCGACTATCAGCCTGATCATGTCTGTCCGTCCGTCTCTCCTTCTGTCCGCATCCGCCAGCGCGACTCCCACCGGAAGGATTTTCGTGATTTTGAATTCTTGGGATTTTCAGTGTGATATGTCAATGAATTCCGATTTTTGTTGAATACAGACATAAAAAAGTTTTGTGTTAAGACCTACGTACTCGTACGTTTATGTGATTCGTCTGTATCCCGGATACAAGTGGGCCGGGTTAACGTAGTCGGCATAGCGACTCGCTACGGGTAGGACGGTCCGGGGATCGAATCCCCATGGGGGGGGGGAGATTTTCCGCACCCGTCCAGACCGGCCCTGGGGCCCACCCAGTTTCCTATACAGAGGGTACCGGGGGTAAAGCGGCCGGGGCGTGGCGTTGACTGCCCATCCCGTCTAGCGCGGAGGTTAAAGAAAGAGTAGAGATATGCCTCTACTCCCCTCTGTGCCTTTGTGGCTTGTTCTATGGTGAAATTTACCTTTACCTTGTACAAGTGTTCTGTATAATGTACGAGTCAAGACGGGAGAGATATTTTACGATCTAAACATAACAATCAAGCATAGTCGGCTTACATTTCCCCGTTTTCAGTATCTCTACGTTTACGAGACATCAATCATAATGTATCGTAAATCTTGTTAAGATACGAAGAAATTTAAGAGCATGCGTTTTGTAAAGCGTGACGAAATGGTGCGAACATTTCCATTTTCAATTTTCAATGAAATTATTAGCAAATTTAAAATCCAAGTACAAGAACACATCGAAAGTGCCATAGGTGTTATGTTCTACGGACATTTCCTAATTTTTGTTGTTTTTTGTTCAAGAAAAGCTTCATGTGCTCAGTACTTCAGGTCCATTCAGTTCATTGAAAGCTCTAAGGAATTACCGCTGAAGACAAATTCGTGATAATCCATGTTTGTTTAGAAAGGTGTTCAATTGCTATGTAGCTTACAACTACGCACAAAAAGAGCACAGTTTTATAAAACAAACCGGTTGGTTTAACCTGCCTCGACATTACTTTATTGGTCCATCACGTCATTCCGTTACTGACATACATAGGCCTACGCATTGTCGGTCAGCCCATTAATCTCTGCTGTTTACTCCTTTCGACACACGTGACACGAATGCTCAAAAATCCAGTTACTCAATACTTTACAGTGTGACTGTGTCAAACTGAAATACACTATGTTCGGCCCTCGTAACACATTAACAGCGTACACTACTGAGCTTATAACAGTGTCTTTGCCAAGACAGCGATAATATAGGATGAACATTTCCTTCTATACACAGACAGGGATATCTATAAATATAACCAGCTTACAGGACGTTCATTTTTAAATTTATCATCATCCAATGGGTGCCAAAACACTTGAGTACGCCACTGCCATATCAAAATGGAAAAAATAAAAAGTTTTTAAAAAATAATTTACGATTAAAATATCAGAAATCTCTTCCTAGTAGCTGTATACATAAACTGGGCATCTGGGATGTCTGGGGTGTTTTAATTTGGAAAATATTAATACGAGTTTATAATAGATTGCTTTATCAATGAACGCTGAAAATTAACTGGCTTGATCATTTCATATCGGGAGTTTATTATTTGCTTCTTTAGCAAAAATGTACATTGTCACGTACATATCATACAACGCTGTAAAACCGTTGGTGGCTAATTTATGGTGAATGAACGTCCTGAATTTGACCATTAGGTTCAAAACATGTTGGGGATAAATCAAACAAAAAATCTTGTGATTTATATATGAAGTCGTAGTCTGCTGGTTTAACATACACTTTACGCAGTTAATGAAAATTAAACGGTATCAAGTCTAAGCAAAAGTATTAATACAGTTTACACAAGTGCAAAGACTCTTTTGGGGGTCCAGCTGCAGCTCGAGTGTTTGCCCCCTCACAGATTACACCTCACAGTCTCATGCCCTAAATCGTCTGTTATCAACAACAAAAATATAAAAAAAAAACTTCTTTACTAATTTAATTTTACTAATGACAATGCAAAAGGTTCTAGTTAATGTCATAAGGCGTAGAACAAAATTACAATAACAGATTAATTACACAGACTTCGGTACAGTTCGGCTCAGACGCCCGAAACGGGGTAACAGAGATACTGTACGGGACCGAGCCAAGTAGAATCGATACTAATCAAAGTCACATGAAGCATTTCGGGCTTTTTCGCGACATTCGTTTTTCGCAAAGGAAAAGTTATTCGTACTTACGTTAATCTTCCGCTCGTAACGTAACAATCAGGAAATTAACAGCAAGAATAGAGGGCTATGATGCTAGCTATGCCTATCGACTGACCAGCGATAGAACTCGTTGTTCCCCTTAATATGTATGGTGCGTGGAGAAACTGATTTCATTAAAGAGCTTTGGAAATTTGCTTCGGTCAACCTCCGGAAACAAAGACAGACTTGATTTTCAAGGGTAATTTCCTAGCTCCCCCCCCCCCACCTCCCTTACAGAAACAATTCGAGATAAAAACGTCCGAAGTGTATGTACCGTTCGTAACGCGTTAAAATATTACCAGATATTTTTACAGCGCCGTTAAATAATTAATTAAAATATTACTTACATTAGTTCTTTAAAGAGACATTAATGATACGATAGGGAAGAATGTAAATAAATCGAGTTTCATGTCGTTTTTAAGAAAGGAGCTTCGATCGTGTACAAGTAACGCATGCTAAATTAAACTTCGGATTCGGGCGAGGTAAAATTCTAAAATGTAGGCATTTGCACACGTCTAAAGAGCGAAAATTCTTACTTAAAACGGACAGATATGAAATATAAAATATAGCTACTCTTAAAACAAGGAGCAAATTAATAACCCTTACTGTCAAATTGTGGTTGCCTGAAGGTGTTAAGAGAAAATACTGAGCTTCGGCGACTTGGCATGGCCGAGGACCCTCGCCACAGAACTGACGACCCTAATAAAGTTCACCCTAGAACAGGCCACGAAGGCCCAGAGGAAGTAGATGTATAGCTCTACTATTTCTTTAACCTCGGCACTAGATATGGTGGGTGGTCAGCGCTACGTCCCAGCCGCTTTACCCCCGGGAATGCCCCGGTACCCATTGTATTCGAGGCTGGGTGGGCCCCAGGGCCGGCCTGGACGGTTGCAGAAATTCTCGTCCCCTCCCCCCCCCCGGATTTGATCCACGGACCGTCCAGCCCGTAGCGAGTCTCTACCGACTGAGCTATCCCGACCCACTCCGTCGACCCTAACAGTTTACATAAATGCGAGACTTGATGTTCTGGCAGCGATGCTGATGAAGATTCCCGTTCTCTGGTGTATAAAAGCTTTCACATGGGTACCAGGGTCTCGGTGGAGCCTATTGCCTCATATTTTCAGAACAGCCCAAAATATCAAACCAAAGTACAAGGCGTTGTCATACTCCGGATTGGAAACACCGTGTGAAGCTTACGGGGTGAACCTTCGTCTGAACTTTCGTTGGGAGTTGTACAAGTCCACGTGACACAAGTCGTCTACCACACATCGGGACAACAATTAAAGTGAAACCGCCAACTAGCTGTCGCGGACACTTGCACCAAATAAACCAACGGATATATGGAAAGTGTTGCGTAACTTTATCAAGCAGTAACGCCTGCAGATTGATCGTGGCACTAGGCCGCCTGTATTTAGAAATGAAGAAAGTATGAGTATGCACGAACAGAGTACTACAAAGTGAGTTCTGAGGTTGCCACAGCACTGACGTTGAGTATTCTGGTCTTCTGGGATTTTACGCTGTTTGGCGGGGAGTTTAATATATTGCAACGTTTTGACAGCGCTGCACAGCCTGCGTGTACCATCCATGAAGACGAGAATCCTCAGAGCACTACAAGGTTTTTAAATGGAAGAAAGCATTACAGCTAGTCTATCGGGTTCTGTAATGGAGATTGTTATTCTGCTGGCCAGTAGCAGATATATGCAATGCCTGAACCGTGCGCGTTTTAATAAGGTGGTTTAGTTTTCTTATCCACTGATTACGCAATACTAAGAATGCTCAGCTTCTATGCTGTTCTTAAAGACCAATTCTTCAACATGCCTCCCAAAGTTCATTATATCCAGCAGTCGCACTCTGACGAAATTAAACAAGCAGACCGAAAATATATTTTCAATCAGCTTTTTAAACAACTGCGTTGTTTACAGATGGTAAATTGTACAATATATGACGAAACGTGTTGGCTACTGCCAGCCCTGCTATATTGCAGCTGATTTGTTTGTTCTTGGTTATCAATAGCGGAGATCCTCAAGAGAGGTCTTTATACACCTGTCAATAGCTAGCTAAGCACCTGTTCTTTGCTGAGGACTTTTTTACACTGCCGGTCTTGTCAGGAACACACAAGGATCAGAAGACGGTGTTCATACGAACTGTTCATTGGATCCTATCCTGAAATGTTATAACGTGGTCAACAATAGCTTGCCCCATTTCTGTAGGTTCCATCCAAATGTTTTCTTACCATCTACGCCTAGCTCTTGCCTCTTCTCTTCAGGTTTACTGACTAAAGTTTTATATACTTCGCTTCTACCAAACAGGTTTACATTATATAAAAGAACATGTTAATGAATTTCGTAGGAAGCTTCTATGAGTTTCTTGAATTTCCCTCACTCTTTTTGGCAAGAAGCCCTTATATTGTCACTCATATTTTCATAGTCCTAGCCACCTAAATTTTCACTATCGTCTTGTATAATCTTCAGTAGTGTTTACGTATACATTTTATATAAAAAATTAAAAATTCTGATTTGTGCTTTCTAATTTTGAGCCTTCATACCAACTGAAGTGTGCCGTTCAGGAGACAGACAGTGACAGGAAGAACAAAGTGTAACATTCCCGAGTGCCACCTTGTCAAATTAACCTTAAGCTGCACAGGAAGAAGATGCTTTTTGCATAAAACTCTGGCTAGGCAGCTACATTTAAGATGACACACTAAGAATACTTCGGGATGGAAAGGCATTAAAGGGCACCGGGCAGGTCTCCCGAAACTTGTCAACTGCTCTCTCAGGGGTACACATAGTAAGGTAAGCCCCTGATACACCGTACTTTGGAATTACAACCTGACAGAGTTTATGTATCCAAGCTAACACTTACGCAAAACTGCAAGTACCCAATATTTAACATACAATTTCTTATGTTAAACTGCAATATTAACACTTCTTATTAAAAACGATGGTTCTGTATGGAATTTTGCCATTTTAAAATGCGTTTCTATACACAATGTCGACCCGTATTTCCTAAAAATTCCTCTATTTAGCCCCCTTAGGAGATAATTCTCTCCGTATTTCTCAATCCCCTGCCAAGTTCCGAATAAATCTGCATACTTTCACGAAATAGTCTTTTATGAATATTACGCCACTGGATAATACCACAAAGGCGTACTTTTCAGTTCCCTGCAGTCAGTAATATGTCAGATGCACACACTTTCGACGTGGGAAAGACATTAGCGTCATTCTTTAAAATAACCAACACGATGTCACTTGTAGACTATCCTTTATTTTCATGGGTAGTCGTCATTCACTCTCTACATGTTTCGAGCTTTCTAGAAGCTCATCATCAGGAGATCATTCT
>Ga0123354_10014498_pt1 | contig 12277 bp, 5 predicted proteins | sample TergutLab28metaG_2_FD_97872 | JGI IMG/M metagenome (GOLD analysis project Ga0123354, IMG submission 97872) | Labiotermes labralis P4 segment gut microbial communities from Petit-Saut dam, French Guiana - Lab288 P4 | ecosystem: Host-associated > Arthropoda: Insects > Digestive system > Gut ... | reverse complement strand
GTTTGCCATGGGGAAGTTCACTGAAAGTTCATAAACTCTGCTACTTTACAGCAAAAGGGAAATCAATGTCTGAGTTGCACATATTTGTAAGTGCAGTGCACTGCTCTTGTCAGCATTCAAAAGCTTGTCGTGTCTGTGTGCGACTGATTTCCCAACTCAAATTTATAAGTAAATTGTTCATTTATTACAATATTATACAATTACAAAAATTAGGTTCAAATTTATGTGTATATGAGTTTCTATTTGAGTTTACATTTCTTTGCATCCAAACATCTAAGAGCAAATGGTTCTCTCTGATTCTAGTTGAATCAAAAATCTGTAAATACAGCTGAATTAGAATTACAAATCACAGAATTTAAGCAAAAGATTAGAATTCATTACCATGAAAAATGTACATACCCAGTATTAAACACCACATGAGCAATAAATAGGAAATAAATATATCTTTACGTGTATCTATTTCACAGAAGATACATAAATCCAACTCAGTAACATGTTCAGAATCATCTGACAATATTTCCTGTTTAGCTGCCTTCCTGAGTGGCAAAAACTAGCAAAATTCATCATGGTTCAGACAACACCACACAGGACTTGTCATGTCTGGCCGTGACTTTTGCAGGTGTGTCGTCACCATTTAAGACTAAATAGCCAGTCTGTTCTGGTCAGGTGTGGTGTGAGCCCACCCTAATATATGATTTTCAATTATAAGCTCTGTCGATGCCAATGCCCAATTAAATTAAAAAACTCACTACATACACTTATAAAACTTAGAACACTAATATAAACTCACTACAAGTGTATACAAAACATCAACACTGAGAACATCCAAGGTCTGATTACTAAAATAAAATTCACTGTCTATTGCCAGTAACACTTAAGTGCATACAAAGGATCCTACCTCACACCAGAATTTTTTCGCCTTGTGTAAGTGTTGCCTTTGAATTGTTGGACTGGATTAAACACAAGTAAATCATCTTCAGGGTTCCAGGATCTTGGCATAAACTTCAGTCCAGTGTCTATTTTTGATTGACTATGTTTCGTGCTGTTAAAGCTACAACTCGGAATATCAGCCCTGTCACATATGCTATCTGTAACTTTTGAGGCCAAATTTAAGCCTGAGGCAGGTGATATCATACTATGTGTAAGGCCTGGAGTGTCATGTGTACTAACTGTCACTGTCCAGAACTCATTTAAGTCTGGAACAGGCAAAACCTTTCTTTGTTTAACAGATTTTAACTGTTCACTTTCCTTATGTGGTTTCCGTTTCTTACCACCTCTTGTAAATCTTATTTGTACGGTAGAACGGTGACCTACACCACTGTCTTCACCAACACCAGGTTCAGATTTAACATCAGTAATTGCAATCTTTCTCATTGCTAGGCATCTGTAGGAGCTTATTTGGCAACCACTCCAATTCAGTTTACACAACCCCACTGGAGAATCTCTATATATAACCTTCGCACACATATACAAGAACCAGCACAGAGAACAGTTGCAAACAAGAGTTAAAGCATATTCAACAGGCATCACTTCCATTAATGCATTCATGGCATAACAAACAATCCTTTTTATCTCTGTTTCTTTTGACAAATCTGACACAATGTCTGCACTCATATAGTGAAATATTATATTAAATTTCTTTTCTAATTCACATTCATCACATAGGCCAAATGATAATCTAGAACCACGTTTCACAATCATACGGTCTGCAGGACCAACTTTCTCCTTTTCAAAGCCTGGAGTACATGGAAATGTAATTAAGATTCCTTCACTTGAAGTTACAAATATCTGCTCAACAACATGTGAAATATCATCTATTGTTTTCTGTATTTCACTGCACTCAGGTTCAGTATTTTCTAATGGAATTGGACTAATGATATTCTGAAACAATACAGTAACAATCTTTAAAGCAGATTCTTGGGATGCATTTAGAACATTTTGTTGAACTGCAGTCCTCTGCCGGCTACCATCATTGACTGGTGACACATACTGTACACTTTGTGGACTTGCTGAGTTATTAGTGTGATACGGTGTACAGACACGAGTTAATGCATTATTTGTATTACAAAGAATATTAGAAGACATAAAATGCGACTTAACAGTATTTGTATTGGGAGACAATATATATATAGGTAGTTGTTTATCTGCTGTATGGTAAACAACTTCTGCAGCCTTTGTTCCTGAGGACTGAGATTTGTCAGATCCTATATCCGACATTTTTAAATTTCCTGCATAATTCAGAACTACCTTCTGTGGTGCACATTCACTGTCAGTTGAGACCAGTTTCTCTTTATCCTCATCCATGATGTGTCTCTGTTCAAAGTATCAGTAGTAGTAAATGAACACAATTCAAGATTCTGACCAAAAATTAGCTACATAATAAACTGTTACTTTTATGAAAGATATAAATTTCTGTTACATTAAAATTCAGAATGTTTAATTCCATTAAAAATCTGTATTGCTATAATTTATTGTTAAGGACACACAAACTGCTACCTACTTTACTGACAGAATTTCATTCATTATCATTTTCATGTCACACTTCAATTCTGCAATATAAACAGCATTAGATTTGAAATTTAAAACCACAGCCTGACTATTAAAAGAAGAAAGCAGGTCAGCTGTAAACTCCCATGGTGTCTTGAATCTGAAACAGATGGTTGCAGTCGAGTTATATACAAAGTTCAAAAGCACACAAGCACACAATGCATCAAAGAATATAACATTCTCTTCATTTAGGAATGCCTTTTCAAAAGTACAATTTAGCATTCTTAAAGACCACAGATTTTAAAATTGCGGTCAACCTAAAGGGCTGTGAATACCCGAATCTATGTGAAATGACACATGAGGAGGCAGAAATTCACATAATGAGAAGATTCATCAGAAAACTGTCTTTTACCCTGAAGAAAACAGCAACTTACCCTGAAATTTTGGCACCCTTCTACCACCTCTGGCATCACATTCCAGTGTATTCATAATTTTTGTCCTTTGCCACACATCAGGGTGAGAAAATCTAGGATATAAGCAGGACATGTAGCACACCAGAGGCGATGACACATGTACAAAAAATTTTAGTCAGAAAATCTCAAAAGAAGGGATTACTTGGAAGACATAAGTGTATATGGGAAGCCAATATTAAATTGAATCACAAAGTGATGATGTACACAAGATACTTCTGGCATGGGATGGTACTAATCCTTCCAGTAACAAATATCTTAACCAGATATGCAACTACCTACTGTTCAAGAATGACTCTGCACCATGAAGGCAATAAGCTATACAAGGTACCTTCCCTGCCTGCACTAAAATGATCAGAAAATTAAACTCACAAGTGTGTGAGCATGACTGTGTGTGTACATATGAATGTGCTGGTGATGAAGGGGTGTTAAGATGCATGTTGGCTTTTAGGGCTGCACAAAGACCAAGCATCAAATATCAAAGTAAAACATAAAAATTCACAAGCCAAGCATACAATTTATGTGTCAACTGTAAAGATGTAACGAATTAAGAAGCTTGATCAAATTAAACCAGTGATGAAGTGATAAAAAATTGTACAAATATCAATTTGTGACAAAAAGAAATCAGAATACGAAGGTGTACAGCAGCCTGCCACGAGGTCAGTGAAATAACAATGCAACTAAAAAAAGTGTGACAGCTAGTTCAAAAACGGATTTTGCCCAGAAGCTAAGTGATAATGCAGAAGGAAGAATGTTACATACAAGGCACTGCTATAGGTCAAGAATGCACCAAGCCATCTGCCACATACCACCCACCAGGATGAAATAATGAAGGTTATTTTCCTGCCTCTCCACACCATATCCCTGACTCAGCCAAGGGACTGGGCAGTCATCTACACATTTAAGATGTTATACCAGAAACTGCCCTTTAATGTGACATTCGTGACTGTGAACAATCTATTCCATGACTTCTGGAAGTTTTACACCATCATGCATTCCATCATCAATATTCAGGCTGTAAGGGCAATTATCAAGGAATCCACTATGGCTGGTGTCTGGGGGAAGATGTGGCCAAAGTTTATGCACAACTTTGGTGGATTTGAAAAGCCACCAGTAGAACACAATATAAAAGAAACAGATGATCTTGAATTTATGGCACTTGAAAAACAGCTTGGTGGCAAAAGCTTAGAAGACTTCCATTCAGATCCTACTATGAAGCTAATAAACTCCCACAGTTATGTCTGCAGAAGACCTGGTGGAGCAGATGGCAACAAAGACACAAAGGGTGAAGAAGATAAGCCTGCACTGGTACATCTGTTGACAATATGTAATATGCAAAGGCAGGGAACATGCTTCAAGATAGCATAACATTCTACACTTAACGCTGAAATCAACTATGAATGTGGGTCTCTGAAGTAACAACTAAAATGCAGCGGCCACATACAACTTAACATTGGCCTATACAAGAAAAAGGCTCAACAGTGAATGCTTACGGAGTTCTTCAATCTATCTCCCTGTACATCTCAGCCTCCTTAGTGTCAACCTCTTCTACACATGACTGACACCACAATCAAAGATCTTCTGGCACAGAACACTTCTGTGATCAGTGATGGTACTGAAATTATTGAAAAGGACTTACAATTGTCCTATGACATTCTTATAACATCTGTCCATTTGTTATGTACCATTCAGCAATCAAATCAGGTATTGTAAATTTTTTTACCATTTTTTATTTGCATTGTCTACAATAACTGACAAAAATATTAGAAAAAACAACTGTTTACAACCACATAACACCTATATGGTTATAAATGGTCTTTAAACTCCATACACATGAATGTATGTTCAAGAGCTTCTGCATAACCACCAAACCCTCACACAGATTTGGGTTCAAGTGAAATTTGTCTTTAAGACGTGTGACACAGAAGAGAGACAAGGAATATGAAAATACAAATGTCTATTGTCTATCAGTTAAGCTGGACAATGTACAGATCAGTTTTAAACTGGTGTGAGATTGCCATCAATCCTTAAGGAAAGGAAGAACAGCATTCAAACATGATTTGGACAGGGGCTGCTGTTTCAGTAAAATAACAAGCTGTAAGATTGTGTGAATTATCACTGGATAGCGTAGACTTAGTATGACATTTCACCACCAAATGGCCCATCTCATGCATGCCTATGAAAAACTGCTGCATCATTACCAAGTCTAGTGGTTGAGAAGCATGGACATGGGTCACAAAATGGAAGGTGATTATAATATGCAGGGATATATGATGTGACTCCTGTGGAAAGAAGGCATTAAACCGTCAGATATTCATTGCTGGTCATCTGCAATCTGTAGAGGGACAGAATCTACACACAGCACTGTTTTCAACTGGGTAAGGAGTTTCAACAGTGGATCACAACACCCATGCAAAATGGTTCCATGAAGCCAACAGAAAGCCCCCAAGGAAATGGCAGTGATGTTCACCCTGTGAGGGGAATATGCTGATCTGGCAGTTGTTTAGTATTCAGCCAAAAGACAGTAAAATTGCGGGAAATGAGGAGAGTCCAAACAATTTACAAATGTCGCTCATTGCAGAAAACTAAAAGTTAAAGTTGTCTCCGTGCACACCATGAAGGTATGGAGGGGGAGGAGGGGTACAGCTCTAGTCACTATTAACCTCAGAATCAGAAAGATGTGAGTGGGCCCCAGGACTGGTCTCTTTTAAGTTCTGGACAAGAGAAAAGTCTCTTCCCCCTACCAGGAAGAAAACAATTCCTCATTCAGCATGTAGCCTAGTCACTATACCAGCTATGCTACAGTGGCTCCTAGCTGTATGTAACAATACAAATGACATGGGTGCCAGGACAAGGCAGAATTGAAGAGAATGAGGTTGCTGATTAATTCAGAAGAACTGAATCCGAGTATTCAACACTAGGAACTGAAGCAGCCTCTGCATTTTGGAAAAGCTTGCTAATGGGCAAGCTTGGGCCAGATGAGCAAAAGCCATTCAAAATAATGAAGTCCATATGTGGACACAACATGCAAAAGGATTTCTTGGAGAACCTTCAGCCAAACAAACCATAGAACTACTACAGCTAACAGAAACCAGTTCACACAAGTGATGGGACTACTTACAGAGCAGCCACCTGAAAGATCACCTGCTCAATCTGGGACTAACAAAATGTCTCATCTGTGAAAGCTGCCATGAAAGAAATGAAACAGCTTACATGGCTGTGGCATTGTCCAACAGAAGCCAGGTTTTTTCACATAGGATATTTTATGGAACCAAGTGACCAGCATAAGGCTCCATTAAACAAGGTTCAGTGTTTCATTTCAGACTTGCATATAGTGGCAGTGAGACAGGTCCACTCAATATCTATTTTTGCCTTCTACATGTAGTCACACAAGTTGGAAGTCATGCAGCAAGTGAACACCTGTAAGTCCCCTATGCATCCCAATTTCAGGACATGGACCAACCTACCTTTACAGTAAACACACAGAAGCAGGAACAATGATGTTCATGTGTTCTGCTAATGTTAGTGTCTGACCATCTAACTCCTGATGGAACTAACTAAAAGTCTGTTTTTGCAACTTAAAGTTTCGTTCTTTCCGTTTTCTCGTCACCTGAGCTCTGGCTAAGTTTATTTTAATATCTGCTCATCAGTTACTTTACTGTGAAACTTCAAATCCCACACTTCATCACCTGTCCCATGGCCCCATTCAGTAAATGAAATACACCCCTCATGATATACTGCAAAGCAAGAAGGGCACGTGAAAATATCCTGAACTGCCATAACAAACTATACAGTCAAGGGTTATATATCACAACTCTGCCTGCCATCAAGTTATTCTGTAACTGTTTGAAGCACTGCACTTACAACAAGCACAACCTTTGCTGGCACTTAAAAACTTTGTATTTAGCCCACAGAGTGTATTTATGTTGGGTATGACTCTCACAATACACAACTAAAAGGCTTTATTTCCATGCGTATGATTAACCAGAGTTATTGTAATAGACACGCAATGTGTTTCCTGTAAAAGAGGAACTGAAATTTTGTATATCATTTACAAAAAAATCCATGCTTCAAAGGTTATAGATTTCAAGCTTCACTTTAGCTTCCACTTCAACCATTCCTGGACTGTCTGACAAACCTGAAGAAGCTGACTTGGGATTACCACCTCCTCACCTGCACCACGTTACAGGCAGTCTTCATTTCATGTTGCCTGAACAACAGTGTTTCACTTTAACACTGACAATTATTAGTGATCAAAGATTCAATGAATGTTGCCTGGACTTGGATTAATATTGTTTTAACTAGCAACAAGCGGGATCTTAAACAGCCACACTCAAGTGGCTCAATGGTTTGCTGTTGCTCCACTCTACATTGTTTTGCTCTATGTCAGAAACTTTCAGGAATACAATACTATTAAATGAGTCTGGCTTCTAACACTGACTACTCGTATGACCAGTAGCTCCTTCAACCAACTTTCTCAAAGGTAAGACCTAGTCCCATTCATAGTTGGGAATTATTCATTCTGAATGTACATACTGTTTTAACATTTTATTGTTCTGTATAATCAATTACCGCTCTTGTGTCTTAGTATACAAGAAGAGTAAGCTATTAATATTTTATTTTAAAGGTCAAAATCTTGCCCTTTCAAGAATGCAATAATTATTTATTGTTGCTGTTAAGTACTTCCTGTGTTACACATTCTTTATAAATACAGACATCTTAAGGAATACAACCCCAGTATGTGTGAGTCACCTGTATATGGAAAATTAAAAAAGTCAAAGAATGAGCTCTGACAGGGGTGTCAATAAATCAACCATCCTATCCAGTCCTCCAGTGTTGCCTTGCCTTATACAGGATACAAGAGCTTCTGCTATGGCTGAGCACATTCTTTATTACACATCCTCATATTATATACATCCACTACAGCATTGGGTAAGACACGAACACCAGAAGGTTGATTTTCTGATGTCAGTTCAAGTTTAACTGTTGTACTGGGCCTGTGTCAGTGCTTGTCAGACCCATTAATCAATGGCCTACCATTGCATCAGCACATACTGACAACACAGGATAACTCCCCCAGAATGAAGATGAAATATTCATGTAGACGCTTGTCTGCAATGATTGATAGCTTGATATGAAACTTATTGTAATTAGTCCACTTCTGAGTATTTTTAGCAATTTTATTTGAAAATATTGTATTTTTGACTCCACATATGCATATCTTTAACAGAATCTGCCACTGCTTTTTCTTTTTGTTGGAGACCTCCGTGTGGATGGCCACATTGAGGCCAAAACATGTAGGAGCACATCATTATGTGACAAATGATTGTCGGTGATACAACTTTTGTTTTAAATGCTGCATAATATGTGAAAGAATGTATTGAGATTACATTTCCATGATGAGTTATGCATACTACTTTCACCAAAAACATAGTATTTTCTGGAATAGCTAGTAAATGAAGAACTGCAAATAGTTAAGTACCATGGAAAAAATTTTCTGCTACAACATTAAACATTAGTGCCTGAATGTCAATCCAAATGCAACTTTCTATTACAATTCAAAATCAAAAGCCGATTTGTCCCTATAAAAACCTTCAAAATGGAATTATGCTTCAAGACTGTGAATTGTGAATGCTAAGTACAGAACAGCGTGTAACCATTCAAAAGTTTCTGCCTACATTACTGTATTACTGCATTCAAGCCCTGGTGTTCTGCACTACTCTATTACATTCCCATTAATACAAGTTCACAACCGCCATTTGCTCTTTTGGTACCAGTGGGGTCACAATAGCCTGCCAATGTAAGATTTCTAACCCAACAGTTTTCTTCTGATTCCAAAATGGGGCAATGATTACTTTATGAGACCCACAGCAGCAACTAGTCCATTAAGGTTATATTTGCATTTGTCTTTTTGTGCACTGTTTAAAATAATCGTTGCATACCCCTATTTTCAAACACTTTTCCCCGGCCAAAAAACTTCGTGGACATCTAAGACGAACAATTTTCAGTATAGGACAGAACAACACTGTATATCATACACGTGAGAAAGACGAACAAGACGCACACTTGTTCTCATTAATTTATTCCAATTAAACTATCCTCTACATGTTTCGAACCAATAATTGTTCATAATCAGGTTATTTCTGTACACGCAGCATACAGTATTTTACCATGCATCTATGGAATGCCTAGCCGCTAACACGATGCGACTGAAACCTGACGGCCAATTTATATTCACTCACATTCATGTCATCTCTATGTTAGGTTGCCTTACAACCCGGTAACACTGGACAGTTCTTTACGACTGGAGCAGTACCATTCAACAACATAAGTATTGAACAAACGCCCAAATAAGAAATGTACTTGACAAAACATAACCTTAAGTTTCAGAAGCAAAATGTGATGGTACTATGCAACGTCTGGATAAATTAAGATGTTTTTACGGCTGCGTCATAAAATGAACACAAAATTAACACACCTTCAACAACATGAATCGCCCTGATCTCTTTTTCCGTACCATGCGTTGGTACTCCAACTGTCAGGTTTCAATAGTCGCCTGCCTTCCTGAAAATTGGGGGCGGTATGTTTCAATTTATCCCGCACTACAGATCACATCACTTCCACTATCTTAACAAACAATATTCTACACTTTCTCCACACAATTGCGCAACTTGAATAACGTACCTACCTAACAGGTACGGTCAAACAAATATTTGGGGCTAAATTACAGGACTGCCAACGTTGGTGTGCAACGACAGACAACACAGAACATCGATCAAAGAGACACGGAACACAGGTCATATATAAATTCTGTGGTTTGCACGCGGATATGAAGTGTGTTTGCGTTTGGTATGTTCGCGTGCTGATTCTGTATGGTGAATGCGAAATTGATTTAATATAGAAAATGGACAGAGAAAGAACGTTCGTAAGTAAAAAGTGAATACATGCTAGTAAATTGATACGCAATTAATTTTAATATTTTGTAGGATCGCTTTATTTCCAAAATTAGGAACGAATTAGGTGTTATGCACAACCGGTTGGTTAAAAAAAAACGTTGAAACGCACTTTATCATTTTTCAGGTGATACCGGATGAAGTTTGTCACAAAGCTGGTTTATCAGCAAACTGGCATTCCTGCAATAAGTTCAGTGTACATGCCTACCGTCCTGTAACCAGACGCATGCCAGGTAATTATTTCGAGACACGTGGCCTTAGTGCTTATACCGCGGAATTCTTGCACTAACACAAAATACTAGGTTGCGTGATTAATTGTCTGAGACTTAACTTTTACAAATCTGTATTTACTAACGTTTCGAAATGTTATGTTTTATCAAAATGAATGTATTTTAATAAAAATGGTTATATATATATATATATATATATATATATATACACATACCTTCTTGGCTATTGGCAGTACGCCTTGCGTCTAATAATTTTGGGACTGTAGTAGAACCGGACTGCCAACATAACGCAGTCATGCAAACTCATGTCATGATACTCAAGATATATTATGAATTAAGAACCTTTAATCAAATGTTAGGGTTTGAGATTTCATGTCAATGACATGAACCTCATTTACTGTTGCCATAAATGAAATTGAAACACAAATTATATTTCAGCAAGACTGGCCTTTCATGTTCAGGAAGCCTCACTATATTACACGTAAAGTTAGTGTATGCAGTATCCTTTTACTGAGAAAATCACATCAAACAAAGCATGTCTATCAAGATTAGGCTTTGAAGTTGCATTTTGTTCACAAATGTAAGTTGGTAAGAATTTTTTTCCATTAACATTAAGCTTGGAGATTTCATTTTAGTGACAGGCGTCACACACACACGCACCTATGCACATATGTACTCACGCACATATTCCATTGATCCATCAGTTTGCCATATGGCATGCGGGTATGAAACAAGTTATAATCCTATGAAAACATGGTCATATACAACAATCAGTAGTTAAAGTTATACAAAGAAATCCACTAACACTACGCTTGGCATTTCACTGTTGTGACTCAGTTTTCTAGTGTGTGTTTAATACAAAACTGCCGTTCATATTTTTACAAAGATTAGGTTTTCTGGTTTCATCTTCATGCCAGAAAGTCACCTCCTACAAAATAACTTGTTCCGCCAGTATCAGGCTTTGAGGTTCCAATCTAGTGACAGGTACTGAAGTTGCAGTTTGCCTGCAGACTATAGTCCATCATAGCTGGCCTTTCACATTATGACACAGGTTAGACTCTAGGCTTTTATTTTATGGAGAGATACTCAAGCCACATCTCTGCAATCTTCACCATGCCTAATGTCATTACAGCTTACGTATTGCATAAAATGGAATGATCAAGTGACCCATTGAAAGTTTGTGAGGTGGGATCACAGAGAAAGATACAGTACATGGTTTTACTATGTGTGAACTTTTGAAATACCGTGCTTACTTATGTTAGCGACCATCACATACACTATAGCTACTGTCTGTGTTGGACAACCCACTCAGTATGATTTTCATGACGCAATGCAATTTCCAGGCCATACATCAAGGTACTTATATTATGACATATTAACATGTTAAGTTATAAAATTTGCATCTATTACACAAATAACACTGTTATGAGGTGTTGGTATATGTGAATGGATCATTCCCCTTTCCTGCATTAGATTGTGATTCCAAGGAGGAGCAGATTATTCTCCATGAAGAGCAGTTTTACTGGTTTCCTATCCTGTGTGCATGCATGCATGCACACACACACACACACACACACACACACACTCACTTACTCACTCGCCCACTCACCCTTATACCTGCTTTATATAAAGTGTCATATGGAATGAACACATCTCTAAGACTTCCACTTTTAAAGCATGGAAAGGAAGTTCCTGAATGGTCTGAATTAGCCTACTGTATGTCACAGAATGTTGTGATTTTAATTATAGTACAGACATTTCCAACTTTTCTATTTTTCAAACTTAATGACATTTTAAGAGATACAAAAAATTGTAATAATAATACTTTTTAAATATGTGCCAATTTTTCAATGTGGGAATGAAAGTACAATGAGATGAAGTAGCAGAAGACTACTGCTGGGCAATGACAAGGGCAGCATGGCGGTCATGTTATGACAACAGGTTCCATTGTGAATCTTATGCGTATTGGACCGTGTATCATCTTGATATTTGAATAAAGGTTGACCAACTAGACGACACTTGCTTTATTATATATTGCTCAACATGTTTCAGACGTTAATACGTCCATCTTCAGGAGCTAGCAAGTACTTGTTATGTTGTGTAGGCCGACTTGAGGCGTGCTGGTGTTATGTAGCGG
>Ga0123354_10014497_pt1 | contig 12278 bp, 6 predicted proteins | sample TergutLab28metaG_2_FD_97872 | JGI IMG/M metagenome (GOLD analysis project Ga0123354, IMG submission 97872) | Labiotermes labralis P4 segment gut microbial communities from Petit-Saut dam, French Guiana - Lab288 P4 | ecosystem: Host-associated > Arthropoda: Insects > Digestive system > Gut ... | reverse complement strand
TGTGTTTGTGTGTGGTGTGTGTGTGTTGTGTGTGTGTGTGTGTGTGGTGTGTGGTTGTGTGTGTGTGTGTGTGTGGTGTGTGTGTGTGATGTGTGTGTGTGTGTGTGTGTGTGTCTGGTGTGTGTGTGTGTGTGTGCGCGCGCTTTGATTGCCTCTAGTCTTTCTTGTAAGAAAACAATAACAGTACTCTTTTGTTGCCTCCTTAAATACTAAATATAATCAATGTTACGTACGTTTGTTGACAAGCTACTGATCTTAATAAAATTCTGCCATCTTATGGCAAAGATATTCGTAAGTATAATGTAATTTGTTAGAGTAGAGCTAATAGAAGGTTTCTAAAGTAACTCTGCGATGATGATTGCGTGTCTGGAATAATACCCCATCTGTTCGGACACGAATACCTGGAATTATTGAAACGGAATAGCAAATTCCGGAGAGCATTTACAAATAGATACCTCTGTATATGAAGCTGTAGCAACAAAATATTCTCAGTTAATTATTCAAAACACTTCAATACATTTTAGATAACATTACTACCCACTTGATTCACCTCAGTGACTCTGAATGCATGATAGGACCCTTAACGTGCCAAGTAAACATATATTTATCTTAAAGGGAATGCACTGACGGCAATTATGTAAGGCTATAATTCCTTTTCTCTCTAGTTCGTTAGTGGCTGAATTAAATGGTCAGTCGATGCATTACGCAGTTTTCACGATTGATTTTTCTTTGGGCCAGCAGCCTATAAGTGCAATAATTTGAATGTAAATTCTTTTTAAAATCCTAAATTATTCGAATCTGTTTTAAGTTTTTTATTATTATTTTTGTACTATATTTAATACACAATATTATTTGGTAACAGTATGATAGAATGCACTACGAAGAAGAGTTTGGTTGTAAAATAAACATTAAGTATAAGTTGTCCTGGTATCTGGCATAAGAACAACTTTTCTATAAGTTTTAATACCTTATATGAAAGAGAAATTTCTAACTGGCCTAAAAGTTTTGTTTTAAACGTGTTAAGAGTGTCTGTAAACATTTCGTCAATCCAGATAGATGTGGCAGCAAGTATTCAATATTACACCATACAAAAGGGAAATACACTTCTCCAAAAATAATAGGGCCTACATTTCTCTAGATATAAAAGTTAATTGCATAAGCATATGCAACATATCATGCTTTTCGTCTGTGAGTAATTAAACAATTCATGCGAGAGGAATTTATTTATTTATTTATTTTTGCTATTTACTTTAAACGATGCGCACTACATTTAGAGTATGTTCTGGTTACATAGAGTGAAACCAGATCTTACGGTTGTTTTAAAATTCTCCATTCTGCACCACAATTACGTGTGTAAATAAATAAGCGCCAGTCATGCTAATGAGATGGTGGAGCTTATGTTTCTTATGTTTTTACCTTTAAGCAAACTTTTACATGAATAAGTACCTCTCCGATATTTGATTTCATGCATTGCATGAAATGTTCCTTTGTAAGGGAAGAAAATGCTAAATATTTTACAGGTTCTGCAAACTAATGACACACACTACGGGACACTAATATAGAGTAGTTCTTTGTTAGTCGTGTTAAGTTACGACCGGATGGACGTCATAGAATTGAAGCCTCTGTAAGCCGGAAGTGTCGGCATGTAAGAAATAATATGAATAGATCTATGGGTTAATGAGGACTCGGTTGGTGGGTGTAGTACCTTTAAACAACTGACATTAGACAAATATGTACGCGAAAATTGCGTCATTCCACAGATCTCTCAGTTATTTTTGTTAAAAGCCAGCTACGGAACTAAACATTTTACAGTGACTGCAAATATTATTGCCTTTTGAATTCCCCAGTTTTCCAGTCGTGAGTGGGTGAAACATATCAGTGTTCTAGCTAAATCATCGATATGTCGGACAATGACGTATGATTACGTAACAAATGTTGAATACAGTGAGTTATTATTTTAAAACTTACAAACAGTGAATTATTCGTGATAAACTTGCGGTTTGCATTGGTTCTTCGACAGTCGTCGTAAATTTATTGGTGGGGAAATACAAACTGACAATTAAACGAGAACAACTAACATTGCACGTAGGGCAATATTTACTCATTTGGTACACATTGTGTACTAAATATCATAAGCAGTACAGCAGGAGAAAATAGCGGCTACATGCAAGATTAAAACCATTTCTGTTGGAAATTTTTGCGTTTAGTTCCTTAAACGTTTGGCTCACTGTTTTCTGGGAAAGGTAATGAAACATTTTTATGCTGGAAGCCTCTTGGTCCAGGAATGTGATTCTCGGAATTTCAGAAAAGTTTTACCTAACATTTCCGCAAAGATTTTGCCCCGCATGTGCGAGAAACGGATTTAGGATACTCAAATATTAGGTACGTCCTGTATCAGGTTTTCAATATTGTGCAACAGCACAGTTAGTTTTATTTATTTGTTTCTAAAGAAGCACATGTGCTACTTAAATATTGTGGTAGTAGTTATGACCCCCTACCCTGTTGGTGCCTCCACCTGGTCGTCGTAAGGGAGCTCGAGTACTCCAATAACCCGGAGAGCTATGCCGCCGGTAGCTTAGCTACTGGTAGGGTCGCCCTTGGCGGACAGGTCGAAGGGTAGGGGTCAGACTAAGAGAGGCACCCTGGTCCTCTAGGTTTGGGGTTTGAGCGTCGGACTGACTCACCGACCTTGGAAAAATTTCTTATTACGAAAACTACTAGAGGAAAAACCGGACTGATAGAAGGACGACATCTAGGCAGGACAAGGAATAGAAAATATTGGAGAAGGAATGAATTTTATCTAGGGACCTGGAATGTCCTATCTTTATATCGAGCAGGAGCACTTAGACTTCTACTTGACCAAGTTGACAAATATAAGACTGGAATTATAGCAATACAGGAAATACACTGGATTGGTCAAGGAACTCTAGAGAAAAAGGGTCACACTATATTTTACAGTTGTGACAGGAAACAACATAAGCTGGGAGTTATTTTTGTTATGAAGAAGAACTTTAAACGTCTGGTCATGGACTTCAAGGCAATCAGCACAAGAATTTTTACCCTGAGAATTAAAGGAAAATTCTTTAATTATACAATTATAAACTTCCACGCACCAACGGAAGTATTCATTGAAGAGGAAAAGGAAAGCTTCTATGACCTCCTACAGAAAACATATGATGAGAGCCCATCATACGATGCTAAAATTATCATAGGAGATATGAACGCACAGGTAGGGAAAGAAGAAATATACCGTCCAACAATAGGATCACATAGTCTACACGAAAATACAAATGATAACGGAAACCGCTTAATAGAGTTTGCAACCCTAAATAATATGGTGATTGGTAGCACAATGTTCCAACACAGGAATATACATAAACCTACATGGACAGCACCAGACAGATCATTTGAGAACCAAATTGACCACATGGTCATAGATGCCAGACACATGTCCCATCTGCTGGATGTCAGATCATACAGGTGAGGAAATGTGGACTCCGATCATTATCTAGTGATAGCTAGAATGAGAGCCCGAATATCAAACGTAAAGAAGATAAGATGAGAGAGGATAAGTAAATTCTGTGTATCCAAATTACAAGATGAGAAAACGGCAAACATGTATGCGAAGAAACTAGAGGAGCGGTTGAAACAATTTCCCTGTACTGGCGGAGAAACAATACAAGAAGAATGGGACCTATGTAAAATATCATACAGCAAGTAACAGAGGAAGTTTTGGGAAAACAGGCATCGCGTAAGAGAAATGAATGGTTTGAAGAGGACTGTGAAAGGGCAACTAAAGAAAAAAATGAGGCATATTTCATTATGCAACAGCAATATGGTACTCAGAATAAAGTCCTCAGTTACCAGGAGAAAAGAAGGGAAGAGAAGAAAATACATAAGAAATGAAAACGAGAATGGGAAAAGAAACAGTTAGAAGAACTTCAAAATGTATATAATAACAGGGAGGCTAGAAAGCTGTACAGTAAATTTAGGGAAAATAAGAGAGAATTTAAACCAAGGGTGAACATATGTAAGACTAAGGATGGATCAATCATTTGTGATCAAAATGAAGTACTAGCACGATGGAATGAACATTTTGATGACTTCATCAACAAAATTAATAATCATAAATATGCCGCTGCATAAGATTGAAATACACGGTCCGTAGAAGGACCAATAGCAGAGGAAATGAATTGTGATTTTTTAAATTTTCCTTTGGATATAAGCTTCTTCAAAGGAGCGTGCTGCTGCCATTTTTTCACCGACATTTTCTGCCCCTTCCCCTCCTGTTCCATTTAGCCACTGAGGTATAGTTATAATTCTAATACTTTTCCTTTCGCTTCTTTATTTATGTTTCTTACATCTAAAAATTATATTCGGTGGCAAAGGTAGTTTCGGTGTCTACACTAATCAACGTGTAAAGTTTTTACAAATGAATTGTAACAACATTTTCATAACATGAAATATTTATATATTTTACCGCTTTCAAGTATATATGTATATCAGTGTGGAAGAAGATGCCTGTGAATGTGAGCATGGCGTTAATGAATTTGCACTGTCAGCTAACGGAAGATGATATATGAGATTCTAACGCTGTCAGAATTTTATACGCGGAACCAGACTCTGATAACCCCGTCCTCCACAAGAGAGAGGCCATTTCTTTATTAAGTGTTTGTTTAAACGCTGGAATAGGAAGCGTAGCGCCTGTGTATGGAACAAGTCATTTTCGAGGCATTTGTTTTTAATTTGCGTCAGACATCCAAGACAGCTGTTGGCATTTGGAAGGGAAGTCTTGATGAGCAGAAAATACGTAAAATAGATGATCAGCTTCGGAAAAATATATGAGAATAAATGCAAGGTAGCCGCTATTTAAACCTAAATTCCATGACGACATTTGAGAAGAATTTTGTTTTTAGTTGTCAGATTAACACAAAACATCAGGATCAATTAGACACATTATCTAGGAATAACGTGAAAGTGAAAGGTAAAAAAATTATATGTTATATGTAAGAGGAATTAGAACCAATAAAATGTCTTGAAAACTTCAAAGACCACGTGGCGCTCTATCTGACAGTATGAACGTGATGATGGCCATGAGAGTGATGACCCAACTCCGTGAATCGTAGTAAGTTACTTTATGATCTGGCAAGAAAGCCGTGCTGAGGGAAAAGTGAGATGAGGTGACATGATGAAATATCAGACCTGTATTTCATACATTCACTGTTTGTACAGTCAAGTGCCATGTTGTCTCAGGATCGTGACTCACCATTGAATAAATTACACAGCTACAAGTAGGAAGAAGTATTTCTTTTCCGCCAACGTGCTGAAGCGGTATGAGGTGGATAGAGTATGCTTAGCCAGGTGTAGGACAGGAGTACCGCGGCACAAACCACTCACTTTAGTGCTATCGAGATTTCGCTTGCTTGGTATATTTCGTATAAACTTCCGCTATTCTTGTTGATGACACAATACGTACTTAGACAAAAGGTCAATGTAATTTTGTGCTTACTGTTTATAGACTGCATGGTGGAAAATATTGCGAATATAATCCAAATGTGAAGACACAGTGCTTGTGGAATATAACCCTGTGTTGACTGCTCAATATTTTGCGACGTTTCCAAGAATCTATACGTCTCTGCAAGTTACACACTATTCTATTACTCTGCAGATGAAGGCAGCAACCTGATACGAAATATCGGCATTTCTTTACCAAATTACAAGGTCTAATATCCTGTACGATTAAGTACTCCTTAATACCAGTGTGGTAACCTCAAACCTTGCAACGAATCAATATTTCCTCTATATTGCAGCCTACCCTTGACGTCCAAGAGATGTCGATTTCCAGTTTACTGTACGTATATTCAGTGATTATTAAGGCATTAATATGGCTCTGTCATAAAAAAAAACATCAGAACTGAATACATTTCTCGGTGTATGTTTTATAGAAACAAAAATGGTTTCTATTCATATAAATTTAAAACAAGCAGACACTAGCATAAAGTTTACGTTCGCAATTTCTTTCGTTTTATCCTAACTGAAATTGATGGAATTAGCAGGGGTCGTCAAGAGACTGTGCAAAAATCGGTAAGAATATTTTCCTTTGGTTTCTATTCATAGTAGTCCACTAGAATTACTTTTTTGGACAAAATTTTAAAAACCTTAATAATTAACCACCTTAATGCACAAAATCTTGTTTTATAAAAAGTTTATTATATGCCTTATTATAAAACAAGATTTTATGCATTAAGTTTGTTAATTACTAAGATTATACTGAGATGCACGGTCAGCTAAACATCGAAATTATAAAAAATTAATCAGTCAAAGTTCTCGTTGCAGTTAATGTGTATATTACGCTCTTATGAGATATAACAATGTGTGTTTTGTTACATACACGTAGGTACCAACACTTCTGAGACAAAACGTTTCCCTGAAACGTCGACCCCTCTGTAACAACCTGCCGGACATCACGTCTGAGAAGACCACATTCAACTTGATGGAAGTTATCCCGTTGTGTTATCATTCACCGACGACAATAAATTATAAATTTTCGTCAGACATCATTACTTTATTGTATTAAATAATGTACCCTACATTTTTCTGTCATATTTTTACTGTCTTCAGGCATTAATATGCATTGTCTTAACCAAGGTATAGTTGCTTTAAAATAGTTTGTAATTTATGAGATCTCAGAAATTTTACAAATGTTGAAACGACAGTGAAATGCTGCATTATAATGACGTTTGTAAAATTCGTGAGACCTCACAAATTACAAAATATTTTAAAGCAAACCCTCACCGGTTTTAGGTAATGGATATTAATGCCTGAAGATAGTAAAAATATCACCGAACAATGTAGCATACTTTGTTAAGTACAATAATGTTTTTGTGTCTGACAGAAATTTATAGTTTATTGTCAAGGCTAATCGACAGCGACGATATTTTGGTGTACATATACTGTTTATTTATACTAACAATAACGGGGTAATACATTGTGTTCAAGAACCTTTTTTTTAATTATGAACCTGTTCTGAAATAAAATAAGTCATTTATAGGCTTAGACCATTCATTTAGGTTGGTTTATTAAAAAAAACTATCTATAGTTCTGACTTGAGAGTATAGTGTCGAATAATTGGATAATTAGGAAGGACTAGATTTTAAAGGGTATGGAGTTGGGACCAATTCCTAATTTGACGTTCTGTCTCGAAAATTTCGTCGAGAGAATAAAAAATTGTAGTAAAACCCGTATTTAAAATAAGTAGTTTCCTTCGCTAGTTGTGAAACCATGACCTCACAAATGTGAATCGGGAGAGTTACGTACTCGTACATTTCGGGGACCATAAGCTGAAAAAAAGGCTTGTGGACTCTGTAGCAAATATCTCTCTACTCTTACCTGAAGTGTATTTTCGTGTTCTGTGGAAATTCTTGATGCATTAAGAAGTCATTTCCGAGGATAGCATATTTAATTACCTTACAACCTTTATTCACTAAAATAACTTACAACACGTTATACATTATACTTCCATGTTTGCTATGTTACTGGTTTGAAAACTTTGTAAGAATAAATGTGTACTTAACTCTTCGTCGTAATTATTATGGTTTGCTGAATATTAATTACTTTCTCAGTTCTTCGCGGAATCTCGCAGCATTTTTAAAACCTGGGTATGAACAAATAATGACAGTAGGGTGTTTTAATTAAACAAAAACATTTGATACGTCTGTTCAACTTTGGATAAAAATTAATGACCATTATAATACGAGTAGAACCCCTATTATCCGAGCGGCTAATTATGTGAGTTGAATACTGGAGAAGAAGAAATGAGGCGTAAGATAAGCAGTAATGTGCTGGGTATGGTGTTATTATTTGTGCTTCGAAAGGGAACATCTGAAACAGTGAAGTAAATGCAACAAGCAAGTTCCATCTTCGGCTCTCGCCTTGCGGTACGTAGAATATCAGACAGACTGTAGGCACGGTGCAGTAAAACACATGGAGCATTTTAACTCTTTAAAATTTACAAGGGAGCGAAGGAATGTAGTGTGAATTAAAAGGAATACTTATTACGCACACTCAAAATTTCACACAATACTTAGAAATGTTGTAGGCGTTTCCTACTTGTCTGAAAACTGCCTCCTAATTCAAATAATTCTGCCAGACAGTCCGTGTATATTCCATTACTTCTGAAATTAACTCCTTCTTGTGTACACATGTAGAAATGCTACATGAAGACGATTTGGTGTAAATGTTTGTTTTGTACCATCTTGATAAATTTTTGTATTGTGGACAATAAGACGATTGTACAAAACTTTGTCCAATTTTATTCATTCCAATGTGAGTATATTATTATATAGAGCCCTGCGCCATTTCTTGTTCCTAATTGGGAATGTCGACGAAAATTTGTGTGTGAAGAGATTAACATTAATGTTTCTTATATACATGTTATAAAAATTTTGTGTTCCAAACTTTTGGAGGGACAACGTGATTATTATTAATATCTCAATTCCTAAGTCGTTTTGTACAAAAAAAGCGTGCATGTTGTTCAACATGTGAATTTGAACACACTTTTACGCCGTGAACTTTGATTACGAGATGGATAACACTAATTATTATAATCCATTAAATTATGCCTTTCTACTCGGCCCACACGGAGAACGGAGTCTCCACCCGGATGAGATCCGATAGAGTTCCGGTAATGCAGAAACAAGTTACATAGCTGCCACAGAACGTGCGTCGGTATTATTTAATTTAAGAACGAAACTCTTACTGCAGTAACAGAAGTGAGAGTCATTCTACATAAATACGAAATCAGTTAAATACCAAATTGGCTGCCATGTATCTCGAAATTTTCAGTTGGGAATATTTCAGGAAACTCCCCAGTAATGTAGAAAATTATTGGGATGAGTTCAAGAAACATTTAAAGTTTCGACTCGTCATTAAGTGGTATATACCGCGTTAAAAATGCGGAGGTAGTGGCTTTGGGACAAGTGCCCTCATGCACAGTTATTCAGTGCTGGTAAACAGCTAAATCGATAGAGATACTCGTATATCGATAGAGTGTGATGATAGTGTCGACACAGAAACACATACTGCTCAAGTTTGTGTCGCGAAATTGTATTGTGGCATAAGTTTAGTACAACGTTTGGAAGATACTGAAAGAAACATTCACGGTAGGAAGATATGAAGGCAACAGATTCCTCTCAAATATTGATATTGACCTACCAATTCACAGCACTTCGTATCCAAGAAATGTAGTCTTGAAGAGAGATGTTTGAATCATTTGGTAAGGTATAAAATGCAACAGGAAAAGACACGCCTTGTTGAAATTCTAGAATATTATTTGAATCTTACAAGGTTTAACCAAAAATACAATCTACCCTTCTCTTGCTCGGGGGTTTCTTTCATCAAAAATCCCAAGATCCATGGAACCGCGCTGCGCAAATTTCCAGATCTAACACCTTGATGAAAGATTATTTCGCAATGATTCTTCCGCGCATAAACGAACCTGTCGTTGAAGAACATCACCGCTACCAGAATTACAGTACAAATGAAGATGGCATAAAATGTTCGAAGCCAGATTTTTTTTTGGTAGGCTACTTAGGGATATAAAACACTCTAAACAGATGATAGAAATGTATGTTGACTAACACGTGAGTGTGTATGTTAGTAATCTTCTTAAACATTCTCAATACTGAAAAATGTTTCATTTTAATTAGTTTAATTATTAACTAGACCTACAGTTTGTGTGCAGATATCTTCGTTATGTTTAGTTTGTTTCCTTAAAATCGTAATTTTAGATTTTTCGACATTTTAGGGGTGTTAATAAATCAAAATAAAAGTATTTTAAAAAGTTTTTATAAAGACCGAAAAAGAATTCTCCTTTTTAGCCTATATTGACTTCGTGTTCTTGCATTAACGTATTAAGAAGTACCTATGTGAACTGATGACACATTTGTGGCACACACACACACACACACACAATTTAATAATGACACTAGGGTATGTCTCATATTCTCTTTTGTACAAAACTGATATATTTACCAGTCAATAAACATTTTTGACTAGCAACCTACATGCTGTTAAGGTCAAAATTTTTATTGCATTATTGTAATCGCTTCAAGTAACATGTTTTGAGTGTTTGTGGGAAGGAAATTGTCATCAGTATGAATTTCTCTGCCATCGTACACCCGTCATATGAAACATACAGATGCAAGGATTCGCCCTTCCTTTTCCGGAACATAAATAAAACAATCACGAGCAGAGTGTACGCTCAGTGGGAGAGGATATGTCCTCCGGAAAACCGTCACAGTGCAGTACCAACAGGCATTTCATCATATCTCCCCAGTCTCCAGAACACACACACACACACACACACACACACGCACACACAACTTTATGCGCATATACAGTGAAATAACCCGATAAGCCCGACCAGGATTACTATATCAGGTGTGATTCAGAGATTCCCATAATCTTCCGCTGAGAATAAAGACAGGGCAAGAACGTACTTATTTCTACGAAATCTTGTCCGGATATCAAATCTTTCTTTATGCTTTGTCGCCATTGAAGTGTCTATTTTATTAACACAGCTGATGGAGCTGTTTGGTCACTTTCGCGCCCCTTCCTCTTTAATGTCTGATAATCTTTCGAAACGGGGCTCAGTGGGTTTCAGAACCGATATAGACTCCCACAGAGGCTAAATTCTTTGACACCGCAGGAAAAGAATTCCACCCCTCCAGCCACCGTATTACCTGAACTATAAAACTGATTATGAAGGAAAAGACACCGCAGGAAAAGAATCCCACTCCTCCAGCCACCGTACTACCTGAACTATAAAACTGATTATGAAGGAAAATTTATACTTAAGGTTTATATGAGTGATAGTAAGATTAGCAATCCCAAGTGTGCTCTACAATTTACAAACATAAGTAATTCGCATATTAATTAACATTTAGTGGCCACACACATTTTGGTGTAGTTTCATAAGTTCCGTGCCCGTTTAAAGGAGATATTTCGTGGCCATTAAATGGCGCTTCGTAAGACGGTAGATGGAGAAGACTTTACACGCGTGGATTAGTTAAAAATTTGTTGAATAAAGAGTCGCGGACAGGTGACGAAGGGTGGACCTCAAGCTTGAATTTATGAGATAGCTAATATTCAGTTTACATGAAGTACCAAGTTACGAACTACATCACGTTGCCTAAGTAAGTGGTTTGTTTAAACACAGTACTGATAAATTCGTCTTGCATAAGTGGTTGAAAGTATATTTATCAAATGAATAACTGTTAGCCTCTTATTTATAACTGTGATCCATGGTACCGGTTACCTGTACTGGCGACACTTTACGAATATGTTGCACGAAATCTGGTTTGGAGAGTCATGGGGCTTAAGTGTATTCAGTACTGTTGTGTTAAAACTTGTAGCGTATGGTCTATTTGAAATTTTGCACTTTTGAACGCGTTTTTTGCGCTGAAACGCGCAGACACGTGTTCAGTGACGTGGCTGCAGGAAAAATAACAGCAGGCCTGTAGTTCGTGACACATCACAACACTGAAATGTAAAAATGTATCACAGGCATTCGGCATTAAATCCGTGCGATACGCCTTATATTATGCATTCAGTTCTATGATTACAAAAACCATAAGCTAATGCAATATTAAGCTAAACGAGTGTCCGTTCATCCATTCCTGCCTGCATTAATTAATTAATTAATTAAATCATTCATTCGTTCTTTCTGTAGTCTGTCTTACGACACGTGCATAGATTTTTCCAAAACCTTTTCTCCACAGAGTGGGAACGAGTACTTCGATCGTGTTGCACAGATATATGTACAGCTATACATGTACCGCTATATATGTACCGCTATACATGTACGGCTATATATGTACCGCTATATATGTACCGCTATACATGTACCGCTATATATGTACCGCTATATATGTACCGCTATATATGTACCGCTATACATGTACAGCTATATATGTACCGCTATATATGTACCGCTTTATATGTACCGCTACATATGTACCGCTATATATGTACCGCTGTATATGTACCACTATACATGTACCGCTATATATATGTACCGCTATACATGTACCGCTATATATGTACCGCTACACATGTACCGCTTCACATGTACCGCTATACATGTACCGCTATACATGTACCGCTATATATGTACCGCTATACATGTACCGCTATATATGTACCCCTAAATATGTACCGCTATACATGTACCGCTAAATATGTACTGCTATACCTGTACCGCTATATATGTACCGCTA
>Ga0123354_10014496_pt1 | contig 12278 bp, 12 predicted proteins | sample TergutLab28metaG_2_FD_97872 | JGI IMG/M metagenome (GOLD analysis project Ga0123354, IMG submission 97872) | Labiotermes labralis P4 segment gut microbial communities from Petit-Saut dam, French Guiana - Lab288 P4 | ecosystem: Host-associated > Arthropoda: Insects > Digestive system > Gut ... | reverse complement strand
TCCCCCCCCCCACCATAAACATCTCTCTTTTACCCTAAGGACTTTTTTTTTTTTTTTTTTGTTATTGTTGTATTTTGTTTGGTTTTCCCCCCCCCCCCCCCCCCCCAGTCAGTAATAGCCGCGCAGGCAAGTATGGGTGGCCTTTGTAAGTGAGGTCATACAGAATTTCCCAGTAATACTTCACTTCCTAGTAAACAGTGACTAATAAAATATGCTATAGTGCTGTTCTTACTCTGTAGGTCAGTTATATGTTATTATTTTGTTATATCTGCCTATCTTAAACTTTATTATGGTTTCTGTTACATTTTCTAAATTTTCCAAGCCATTTCTGTAAATATCTGAATGGGAAAGAAGGAGACACTTTGCATCCAATGTGTATGGTGTGTACAGGAGATCTACAAAATGTTTCTGCATTTTTCTTCTCAAGGTCACTGGTATGAGGCAAATTCTTTGAGAGTTGGCAGTAGTGTAACTGATTATGTGATGTGCCAACAGATTGCTGATCTTGATCTTTCTGTTAGTGTGGGATTTGCTTCTAAGTAGGAAACATGGTTGCAACACTTTCAGTTTGCAGCAAGGAAGAACAGAGATATGTTGTATGATTTTTATGGACAGAAGGTGTGCAAGGTACTGAAATTCACACACATTTATGTGCTCAGTATGGGGACATTTCCCTTGGGGAACCAGGCTGCACCTCATTGTATGTAGGCCTATCATCCGTGTGGGGCTCCGTGGACGGTGACCACATGTTTTCCCCTTTTTTGTGGGAAGTGGGGACTCTAACTGAGATAAATTTGCCTGTGGAGACGGAGCATCTCTCTCCATAGGGACCCTGTTGGGGAACATGGAAGGGGGCTCATTTGCTGGGGACTTTGAGGGAGAGGTGAATTACTAGAAGTGTAGAAGAAAGCTCTGGAAAAGGGTATCTCTCTCCATAGGGGCCCACTGAAAGAGGGCTCCAGAAGTGGAGCATCCCTCTCTGTGGTAGCTCTGTTAGGGAACGTGGAGGGAGGGCTCCTTTACTGGGGATCTGGAAGGATATGGGGAGGATGGCTCAGAGGATGGGCATCTCACTCTTTGTCTACCGGTGACTTACGTAAGGCTCTGGAGACGGCCATCTCTGTCCATAGAGGCCCTGTTGGGATGCATGTGGGGGGGGGTTCCATTCACCAGGAACTCTGAGAGATAGTTGAAGGAGGGCTCTGGAAATGGAGGTCTCTCTCTCTCTCTCTCTCTCTTGTCACGCTGTGAGGGGAATGTGGAGGGAGGGCTCCTTTACTGGGCACCCTGAAGGTTATGTAGAGGAAGACCCTGGAGACGAGCATCTCTTTCCATAGGGGTCCCACTGGGGAACCTGGAAGGGGGCTCATTTACCAGGGACTTTGAGAGATGGATGAAGGGGGCAGACAATATTATTCTCCTCTTCCTTTCACAGGCACATTTTTTCTGTTTGTAATCAATAACTTCGTGTACTTTGTCCATTGTCTTGTGTTTAAAAATAATAATACAACACAGTTTTTTGGGGACAGGACTGGTGCCCATTGTCAGGCCTAATGGTTAAAACATAATCAGTTAGCTCTGATAGGCAAAGCTAGTCTCGGGGCTTCCACTTTGATAGAAGCCTTTTTTTGTTGGCTACAACTGAGTAGGTTTTGACCTTATATTTAAGCCTGAGGATGGGAGCCAATCCTGTCTCCAGAATGTAGTGTTCTGATAACTTTTATTATTTTTAATATGAGGCAGTGGACAAGTCCATGAGGTCAGTGATTCCAGATGTGATACACCACTCTCGCCATCTTACATGGTTATATTGCATTTTTTCATGTCATTAAAACATGATGGGTGGGGGACTGATCTCTAAATCAGCAATGCCATATTTTCCATCTTGTGGCAAAATCTGGAAATGGTTAATATATCATAAACCTTTCTAAGATGGACAGTTCTGGGGCCTGGTCATATAAAATACATCACTTTTTTTATTAACCTAACAGGAAAACTGAGGACCCCTCATTCATCACATGCAAGTTGTACTGTGTTTGATATCACATATATGTGTTTCTGAATCTCTTAGGAATCACCTTCTTCTGAAGATAGCCAAAAAGCTGAAGTGCAGTAAAATATTCTCAGCAGACACTGCACATCACTTGGCTGTGAAGTTACTGAGCAATGTATCTCTGGGACGAGGAGCACAACTTCCACTGGATATTGTACGTTGGTGAGAATATAAGAGATTGACACAGAAATGCTTGTTTATATTCACATACACACACACACACACCCACACGCGCACACATCAGCATGTGCGCATTTGCTGAAGCAACCTTAAGAGAGTAATAGCTCTTTATCGTTCCACCATGCATTTTGTAGTTTATGTAAGTAACACATCAACAAATGCACGTATATATTATTTAATAATCTAAAATTTACATTAAAACACTTAAAATGCTCATACATGTTTTGATCACATGATCATCCATTGTTTCTTCCTAAAGTTATAATTGAAATTTAAAAACTCTCAGTGATTACTTCGTTATGTTAATTTGGTGCTGTGGCAGCATGCTGTGTGTTATGTGTGAATCGCATGCTGTTCAGAATGATCCTGGCTGTGGATGTGCATTGTAAGCTGTATCACATGAGATTGGTTAATTGTAACATAAATTTTAGATTATTAAATAATATATACATGCATTTGTTGGTGTGATACTTAAATTAAGAGGGTAAGTTTACAAATATGTTTTCTGAACTGTATTTTAGCATGAAGATATGCAGTTATGTGCCTATAGTCATAAATCACTATGTGAATGTTTTTTTACTAAAAACCCCGTGTTTTATTTGTCTTATTTAAAAGAAGTTCAGTTTGTACACTATAAAAGAAATTTGAACTTATCTAGATTTCATGTCTGCAGGGTTTCTGTGATACACGTGATCCAGATGTTATGTTAGTCCGGCCAATGAGGGACTTCATGAAGAAAGAAGTTGTGTTTTATAACGTCTTCAACAGACTGGAATCAGTTTTTGTTCCTTCCCTAGAAACAAAGGTCACACTGCTTGTTATACATGAGAAGTTAATTTCTACTATAGGTTTATAATTATTTATCAAATAATTGGTTTCTGTAGTCTATACAAGGTGCTACCCAAAATTTCTGAGAATTTGAATATACCGCACAAACCATTAGCGCTACGAACTTGTGCCGCTAGGTGCCTCTTGCTGTATCTTTCAGCTGTTAGTCAGCCAACTTGCGTCCTTATAAATGCATGTATTTCCGAGTTTGGCTGTTTTCTTTGCACCGTTTTCGTGTGCGTCTGTGAATATCGAAATGGCGGATGATAAGGAGCAAAGAATTTCCATTAAATTTTGCTTCAAGCTCAACAGAACTGCAGCTGAAACCCACCGAATGCTAAAGGAGGCCTTTGGTGAGCAAGCTTTAAGCCAAGCAAGAACATTTGAGTGGTTTAAGCGTTTCAAAGATGGCCGGGAATCTGTGGAAGGTCGTAAACATTCTGGTCGACCGTCCACGTGCAGAACTCTGGAAGTGATTGCGAAAGTGCGTGAAGTTATCCTAGAAGACAGACTATCCACGATTTTTGTGATCGTGTTAGACTGTCATACGGGTCATGTCAACGCATTCTAGCGGATGAACTGAACATGAGACGAATTGCAGCAAAGTTTGTTCCTTGTCTCTTGAACAATGACCAGCGAGACCATTGGGTTCAGGTGTGCACTGAACTGAAAAAAACAGTTAGAAATGATCCTAACTTCCTGTCTAGGGTCATAACTGGTGATGAATCATGGTTACACAGTTATGATCCAGAAACAAAGCAGCAGTCTTCACACTGGAAGATGCCGTCCTCTCCGCGACCGAAAAAACGCGCCAAGTTTGCAGCAACATCAAGTCATTGCTAATCATTTTTTTTTTTTACATTCAAGGAATTGTGCATAAGGAGTTTGTTCCACCTGGTCAGACTGTCAATGGGAATTTTTACTGCGAGGTTTTGAGATGACTGAGGGAAAATGTGAGGCGCAAATGGCCTGAGATTTGGAAGAACAGAGACTGGTTGTTGCACCATGACAGTGCGCCTGTGCACACCTCACTCCTTGTGAGGGAATTTCTGACAAAAAATAACATAACCACTGTTCCCCACCCTGCCTAGTCACCTGACCTGAACCCCTGTGGTTTGTACGTGTTCCCTAAAATGAAACTCCGGTTGAAAGGGCAGCACTTCGTATCCATTGAAGAGATCCAAGCAAAATCGCAACAGGTACTAAACACGCTAAGGCTGGCAGACTTCAATGAGTGCTTCCAAAAATGGCAAAATCGCTGGGTTTGTTGTATACAAGCCCAAGGTGACGGTGGAAATTAGGACTTAAAGTACAAAGTTATTACAAGCAAATTCTCGGAAATTTTGGGTAGCCCCACGCATATTTATCTGTATTGTATAGTGTGTTATAATCAAAGCTAGTTTTCAGCCAGAATACATACTGTACATGTAAATAATGTACTGTGCATTGTAGGTAGGTAGGTTTTCACCCTTTTTTATAGGCCACAAAGACCCTTTGGGTGAGGAGAGGTATAGCTCTACTCTTTCTAGGACCTCAGCACTAGATAGGAGTGAGGGGGGGGGGGGTCAGCCATACGCCCCGGCTGCCTCTACCCCCGGGTAAGATGGTGCATTGTATATTCTTATAATAAAAGCCAATGACCTCGCTAGCAGACAGTCAACAGAACTAGCATGATAAATACTTATTGTCTCTATCTCTCTCTCTTTTTGACCTGGTCAGGAATATGTACTTGAAGATACTGTAGCTTGCATCTCTGTCTTTAGGTGAATAAGCACAGAATGCTTGGAGAACTGAAGCAAAATAATAAATGTGTCCAAAGTTGTTATGTTATTTATTATTTTTTAATTTTTGAAATTTAATTTACTTAATTATACTTTTTCTCTTTGTATACAAATTAATCTGACAGTTGCGTAATTCAGTACAAATTTAAAATGCCGTTTAAAGTAAACATGATAATGTGTCACTCTTTTGACTGTGTATTTGTCTGCCTGTCTGTTATTGTTAATTTTATGTATTTATTTGCAGTGTAAGGTGCATGTGAAACTAATTTCTGTGGTTGCAGTACTGGGTTCATTTTGGAATTCATGCTGATCTCTTGTGCACTATTTGTGTAAAAGATGAATGTGTAAAATTAATATTTAATCATTTTATTTGTATAGATGAATCCACATGCAAGCATACAGAAGCAAACAGAGACATTTGTCACAGATCTTCAGGAAGATTTCCCAGCAACTGTGTCTACAATATTCAGGACTGGAGATAAACTCAGCATGGGCAATAGTACAGCTGAGGATGAATGCTGCATTCTGTGCCAGGTATGTGGGATACATTTAACAGTGCCATGTAGGTCACACATCTGTATGTAAGTATGCAGGAAAGTATCTATACATGTGCTGCACTAACACAGTAATATAAACCAGATCACTGTTCACACAAGTGAGTATATGCTGTTGCTGCATATGTATGATCCCAATATTAAAAATAAATGCTTCCAGCATACATCTGCCCGTTCATACTAATGATTGCATTGACTTTTTCTCCCACAGGCTCCTATGGACACCACAGCTGCAGCATCATCAGCTGTTCAGGCAACAGAGTTTTCACGCATGATATCAGCGCTTGGACCATTGGGCTTCGATAGCCATTCTGTTGGCACTCCGAGTAATGACGTATCTGAGTGTAATGATGTAGAAAAGGCAGAGCTGAAGTCACATAAACATAAGTCAGATAATGGTGTAAAGTACTGTGGTACTTCAGCATTGACACCTACAAGGAAGAACAACAACACACATCGAGAAAATAAAGAAGGCTGCCATTGTTCCAGAAGCAGCATCACTATAACATTACCAGAAGCAGAAGCATGCTTCTGTTATGGCTGTAGGCTCATTGCAAAGGAAATGGTTTGTATCAAGGTTTCAAATCTCACATCTCATTACTGTCTGTATGCTGTTGAGAACATTATTATCTACATATGGTGGTGTAGCTTAGTACATTGATTATGCTGCACATTGCATGAACAGGGTTTCATTCATGCTAGGGGCAGAAATTTTCTACTTTGCCACCGTACCCAACTCAGTGGGGTGCAGGCATTCAGCCTCATACCCACTGTGTACTGGGAAGAATTTGTTCCTGGGAATGCAATGGCCAGCATGTGAAGCTGACCATTTTGTTCCATCCATCACCAACATACAGACTGCATGGAGCTATGGCTGAATCTCTGAACACACCTTCATGGTATGGTACATAATTGAGCACTGGCACAAGAAGACCTTTAACTCTTTCAACCAGAGAAATAGTGGGTGTACATTTAGAGATTTTCACAGCAGTAAAGATTCCTGTTGTGGTCTTTCCATGTCTTACACTCTGAAGATAGCAGCAGTATATTTGTCATAAGAACTGGCATCTACCTGCCCAATTATATTGTATTATAACTCAGAAGGCCTCAATATAAACAGAGACTTTCAGAGTGACATATCACGCATGTCACATAATTGCTGCTGTGAGAAAATGAATTGCTGACAGTATATAAAGTTGGAAACTTTTAGTATGATTCTTGTAGAATAAAGATTAAATTTGCATTAAATGGGCAAACATGATATAAGTATCTAGAAACATAAGTATGTTAGATTTTTTCAGGAAGACAGTATTGGCAGGTGGAATATCATGCTTGTCAGCTCCTGAACCCTATCTTGACTCTGATAATGCAATAAAACATGTGCACAATATTATATGGATTAATTGGAAAATTGCCTTTAATAGGAAATTGAATTGTTGCCAAGAGAAGACGCTTAAAACTTATGTAAAATTATACGTAATAAACAGAAACTCTTTAATGCAGGAATGGAAAACAGGAACCTAACTGATAATATTTGCTTTAATATTTGTTTTCTATTCATGTAGTTTTGCTGTGTATTCTACTTCTTGTGATTTATCTAAGGAGGAATATTCTTGTGCAATTCCCAGAAATGGTCACATAATTCAAAATCTGATCATTTTTATTACTCCTTGGGTTTCAGTGCATTTAATTTCAGTGAAAAGTACATAATTCATTTAACTTCAGTGCTGTTCTTCTTAGAAATTTACAATTTTTTTTATTTTAGACAGTGTAATTATTTGTTAGTTTTAATATGTTCCATGATCCTTGCATTAATCAGATTCAAAATATATAAATAACCAACAATGCAACTCAATATTTATGATGTATTTTATTCACGATGTGCTCACGAACATGTTGTGGCTGGCATTCTGGCCAAAACATGTTGGTGAGAACATCATGAATAAAATACATAAATATTGAAGCGCATTTGTTGGTTATTTATATATTTTGGATATTTTTTAGTCTTCGCTAGATACAATTACAAAAAATTCACATGAAATTGCATTTACCCAGAACTGGCAATGCCACAGCTCATAAGGTAAGGAATAAATATGTTCTTCCTACAGCTCTTTGGCCCATTTCCTGATCATGGCCACCAGTTTTCTTCCTCAAATCACTCATCTTGCTGCTCAACACTATTATAGGGGATATCTAATAATGTACAGTGTTTTTCCATATGTAATTAATTGGTTAAACAAAAGTGTCTCTGGAATGGAGCAATGCTCAGTTGCTTTAAAATTCCAAGAATTCCACTATAAATGAGTTCACTGCAATTCATATTGGGGAATATAATGGTCAAACACTAACTTCCCCTTGACAGCAACACACTTTTTACTTTTTATAAAAGTTGCACAAAATAATCATCGAAGGCATTCAGAGGGACTTCATTTAATTCAGCAATGAAGTTCTTGATGCCTTCAACCTAATGAAATCATATTCCTTTGAAGGTGGTATGTATGTTAGGGAATAGAAAAGACTCAGCTGCCATGAGGTCGGACAGTTAAGGCAGAGGGCTGATTAGCTTGCCATGATTTGCCAGGAGGAACATCACTGTCATGGCAGAATGAGCTCGTCTGTGAGAGCATGTGGAACAAACTTCATGCAGATCTTCCTTTTTCCCACATCTTCATGAAGGATCTGATAAAGTGTCTTACAGTCAATGAGCAGTTTATCATCAATTTTACTGTCATTCTACAGTCTCTGGCAGCTGGATCACTAACTTATGGAACTTTTTCTAGATTCTGAGCAATGGATGGCCACCCACTCATATGATATCTTCAGGTGCTCCCATCCCTCTCTCAAATCTTTTAAATCAAAGACACATTTGAGTTACAGCTTCATTTTCATAAACAAATTGAAGAATTGTTTATGTGTATGTAGTTATTTTCTTGCTTTTGAAATAAAGCTGTGTGCACCTGCTGCTCCAGGACACCCCCCCCCCCCCCCCCCCCCCCACCTAGAAAAATTATATGCTGGACTGCTGCAGATTAACTTCATTGTTGAAGGTGAACTTTATAAATCTGCACAGTTGTAAGAACCCACAAAAAATGTATTAATGTGAAAAGTTTCTTTCCTTTTATGTCAAGTACCACATATACATGTTGAACAAACAACTGAGCTTATAATAATGTCATGTAAACATTCTGTGTTTCTATTTGCAGGAGACACTGGAAGCACTACCAGCACAGGTCATATGTAACATCCACCAGCGTCTGAGGTATAAGGAAATGAGAAAAGAAATTGAAGACTTTTTATTGTGATGTTCATACATAATGAATCAAACTGTATAGCTGATTGTAGAATAAACATTAACGATAGACATGATACACAGTAATATTAATTAAGATCCCTAGCATATTGTTCTATATTCCATGCATTGTGAACTGATTTACAAACTGTATAAGCACCAAACAAATGCACAATTATGTATATTATGTACTGTGCTATTAATTTGCTCCTACATGTTTTTGTGCAATTGCTGTCCTTGAGCTTACACCAATGCTGTTAAAATGTATGGCAGTAACACAGTTTTACAATAATAATGCACATCAAATGTGCAGGATATTAAAGTGATAAATGCTCATCAAGCAAGAATTATCCATCATTATAAGAACACCAGAGAAATATTGCTTAAAATTAATGCAGCAATATGGTTTAATAAATTGTGCAGATGCAGTTATCTATTACTTTCACATTTGATATGTGTGATTGCTGTAAAACTATTTTATTGCTGTATGTTTTAACAACATTGGTTTAATCTCCCTAAGGATGACAGTTGTGCCAAAACATGTAGGAGCAAATTAAGAACAAAATACACAATATATAGAATTGTGCATTTGTTGGTACTGATAAGATATTGTAAATTAAGGTCCCTTTATTAGCATTATGATATATCCATTACCAGAAATGAGGACATTTCCCACTTACCGACCACAAGAAATAGGACATATAGGTAAGGAGATTATAAAGAGGTCATGTATATCTAATCACACTTCTACTAAGTGAAAAATCACTCCCAACGTTCCTCTGCTAATAGGTCTTTCAGTTTCAAGGGAATGAAATTTTGAAGGAGCTGTCCTTTTAATCGTGTATTTTACTGACTTAAGAATTTCTGTGCTGAAGATTTACAAGACACCTGAAGTTCAACTGCTGACCTTGTATGTTTTTTTGATTTAGAAAACAGTAATATAATATATATTTATTTTAAAAAAGCAGCAAAAATGTAAATTTTTGGCATTTCAGTACCATTAAAATGTGCAGAAGCTTTAAGAAATAACAAATAGTAAAACCCGCACATTTTTACAAATTTAAAAAACACACCCAGACTGGAATTCCTGGGTCAAAAAAAGATGTGTCCAGAGGAAAAAGGGCACATGGTAACCCTACCCTAAACATTTAAAGAAGTCAGGATTAACATGAAACAGAATTAACTGCTTTTTTTCTATATCAGACATAAACATAGCTGGTTTAAGCTTCATGTGAAAGTAAAAAATTCTGGCATTTTTATACTGCTCTTAAAAATCTGTCAATACGAAACTTGTCCTTTGGAATTTTTTTTTTACAGTGCTTTCAGTATATGAGCTATAAAAAGTCAGATGGTAGGATGGCTAATAAAGTAGGAATGATTTTGAAAGCAGTAGTCATGCCATATTAGAGATGCCGTCCTGGCATTTGTCTGGGTGGACTGAGGAAAAACATGAATAACCTCAGTTATTACAGTCAGTGACCAAGATCTGAAGCAGGTACCTTCTAAATACACATTTATAGCATTACCACTATACCAACCCATATGGTTTGTCCTTCGTGATGAGGCTTACATAATAGAGAAGAAAATGATATTCAACACTATTAGGCTTGGTGATGGTGTATTGACTCACTGACACAGGATCAGATATACTGGTCAGCTTTGATACTGTCGGCCTTTTCACTAATGTTCCGGTTGAAGAAGTTTTGGAAATCATCAGAAACAAACTGCTGGAAGATGACACATTGGCTGAACACTTGATTCTGGAGGTGGATGCCATTATGGAGTGTGTCATAAAACCACAAACTTCCAACTGGCAGGTTCTTCCACAAAAAAGAGAGCATGGCTATGGGGAGCTGTCTGTTTCCAGTTATAGCAGAACATTTTGAAAACCTAGTGTTTGACATGGCAGAACAGTACCCATCACTTTGGCTCTGATATGTGCATGATATGTTTGCTATTTGTCATCTTGGATTTGACATTTCACAGGAATTCTTTATCACATCGATAGTTTGAAACCTGCCATCAAGTATACAATGGAAGCAGAAACTGCCAGTGCAATTCTGTTTCTGGATGTGATGCTCATCAGGAAAGGATGTACAATGGACACAAAAGTATACAGAAAACCCACACACACACACACACTAGCTATTATTTCCATTTCCAATTGAATCACCCACCACATGTGAAAAGAGAGGAGTTGTGCAGAGCCTCTACCACAGATCTACTACCACATGCAAGAGCCCCAAGACCACACTAATGAAATTGAAATTCTGAGACATGACCTGCAGCTTGGTGCCTATCCCATTGGGTTTATTGATTCAGTTATGAACAGCTATGAGAGAGGTGATTGTCTGAAGAAGGTTCAAACACTTGGTTTTATATCTATAAATTATACAAGAGGTGTTTCTGAAAAGTTTAAAAGTATAGTGAACAGGTACAATATAAGAACTGTTTTCAAAACATTGCATACCCTCAGAAATACTCATATGAGAACCAGGCCAAAGAGGTTTCCACAGGAGACTGTGAATTGTGTTTATACTATTCACTGTCAATGTGGCAGGAGCTACACTGGAGAAATGGGCAGACCATGGGCTGCAAGACTGGGAACAGAGGCAAAACTTAGATGAAGGTCATCAGGAAAGATCCAGATTAGCACAACATTAATTTGAAAAAAAAATCACTGTACAGTTTTGAAGGAAGCTAAGATTTTAGAGGTATAGATAAATTCAGTATACAGGGAATATAAAGAAGCAGCTTACTTGTCATGTTTACAAAATCCCATCAACAAGCCCAGCACTGAAATGTTGCCTATTTGGTATACTCTGATCAGCAAAGAATTGTCTAAATAATATGTTTGATCACGTGGAGATTTGCAGTTTTCTTTACAGATATTGTTAGTGGTGTTGGTAATTTAAAATGCATGTGTTATGGTTCTTTGTGTTGCATTTGTGGTCTAATCAGTCTGGCCCTTTTCTATGGTTTTAATTTTTTGTCTTGTGGTTGTTTTTAATTTCCCTATAGCTTGTTACCTGTTAATACCCACAGAGTTGATCTGCTGTCAAGCACATACCTTAACAAGTTGCGTGTTTCCATCGTACCCAATGACTGAAAATAGGTCGATTTAAGGGGTCCACCAAGTTAGGTGTTTCATTACCTGAAGAAGGAAGCAGAGATGGCTTCCAAAACGTCGTGTTTTCTTTCAGTTTTAGAAGATGGACAAAGTCCCCCCCCCCAAAAAAAAGAAATTGTCAGTGAAAATGAATATTGTTTAACGGAACATTATATTGAAGTTTATTAACCCTTTAAACGCCGAATTAAATCCCATATCTGCCATTTGCTGGCATTATTAGGAGCTCACCATATTCTCCACATTAGAATGATACGGGTTAATAATCCACATAAAAAGAATTATGTTTTAACTATGTAAGGAAAAAAGGTTACACTATAGTTAGTATGGCAATATATGTGCATGGCACTTACCGTCAAACACAACTATTTTATTGGATAATTATTGTAGGTTTACAACAACATGTTTCGGCCCTATTCCTGGGCCATCATCAGGTTGTATCACGACCTAGAGTAGGCTATACTAC
>Ga0123354_10014493_pt1 | contig 12279 bp, 4 predicted proteins | sample TergutLab28metaG_2_FD_97872 | JGI IMG/M metagenome (GOLD analysis project Ga0123354, IMG submission 97872) | Labiotermes labralis P4 segment gut microbial communities from Petit-Saut dam, French Guiana - Lab288 P4 | ecosystem: Host-associated > Arthropoda: Insects > Digestive system > Gut ... | reverse complement strand
TCTGTGTCATAATGTTCTGTGTCATAATGTTCTGTGTCATAATGTTCTGTGTCATAATGTTCTGTGTCATAATGTTCTGTGTCATAATGTTCTGTGTCATAATGTTCTGTGTCATAATGTTCTCAAAATCATGTTATTTAAAACAGCATGAGCTACGTTCTGTCTGGTGGTTGTCACAGCTTTGATGTTCAATATTAAAGTCTCCCGCATTAAAATTTTTCGTCGATTAGTGATTTTCTATGGACATCTTGGAGGAGATTATTGCTTCTTTATTACGCTGACTCAAGAAGAGTGTCACCATGAACTACTGTCATGCAATCACGCATTCAAAACTTACAATCTAAGAGCTGTTTCAAAGTATCCACCTATACGTACATATATGTATGTATCCTACATGTTATTGTTCATATATGTTGCACATTAGATATTATGTTATAAAAAGTATCAAGTGAATGTACTGTGTGTATGTAAAGAAGCCGTTCTTGTCTCAGCTGGTGATTAGGCCTGTGGACAATACTGTCCTAAGGTTATCCGCTAAGAACTGAAATCCCGATGTAGGCGGAATACGAAGATACAACGAGCAGGTGTTGAAATTGAGGTGTACTTCAATTTGATTGGCCTTCACATTGACGAGGAGGATATCCTGGTACTCAAAAGGACAGTGCAAAACAAAATTGCCCCTCTGCTTCTTCAAATATCAAGTCGCGAAACGCATACGAGGGATTGTAAATATAGCACCAAGCTTTCTTAAGATTAGCATTAGATGGAATGAAATTCTCTTTCAAGCCCCAGTCGCCTTGCTCCCAAAAAAAACTGTCCCTGGTTAAATTTGAATTTGAGACTGGGTGAGCTCCAGACCTGATTTGGACGATTTGGACAAAAGATAGCTTCCTTTCCCATGCTGGGAATCGAACCATTGTTACTCGTCGATCCAGAATTTAATTAGTTTCTCAGACATTATTGGATCCATATTGTCGAAATATTTAATGACTTTGAATGACTAAAAAAGTAGAATGTATGAAGAATAGCTTATTTTAACGTAGTATTTCACCCGAAATGTACAAACTCATCATCCATGACAGCCGCCCACTTGAATCGAGATTGGTATATCTCATCTTCCGTAATCGTATATCAGGCGCTAAGTCTGTAGTGTGGCTGTCCACACTGATATAGTTTACAGTGTCACTTCAGGCGATAACAGCCATAAAATGTTCTGCTGGAATAGGAATATGCTACGTCGTGATGATTCGCCAGACAGCTGGGTTGCAGTTTCGTTCATTGACACTTGTTTTTGACAGGTGTGGCAATTTTAGGCGCTTTCGAAAAATTGCGAAAAGCGACTATTAGCTCCGTCATGTCTGTCTGTCTATCTGTCAGTCCGTATGGAACAACTCGGCTCCCAATGGGCGGATTTTTACAAAATTCTATATTTCAACGTTTTTGGAAAATTTGTCGAGAATGTTAAACTTTCATTACAATCTGACAAGAATAACTGGTACTTTAATACCAATTTACATTGATGATCATATCTCTCTCTATTCTTTTTAGCATAAAAAACACCTCAAACAATGGTTGTAGAGAAGATCAAAACACACATTTCATGTTCAAAACTTTTTTTCTTCAAAAACCTTACTGTTTGTCAGACAACGTGCTTTGCCACTGCATAAATGATTGCACAAACGTACCTGAATGTTACGTCATACGTACAGTACACTGCCTGTCTTGTTCTCTGTTGTCGCTCAGTGTAACTTTTATTTACAAATGTCATCAGCAACTGGACTTGAACACTTCTTGGGTTTCTTGGGGTATTTTCTTTGTAATTGCCAAGTAATTTCAGTGTTCCGGTTCACACGTGTCACCAGCACAGTTTCAGAATAAAGTTCGAGATGAGTTTGGTTCCTTCTTGAGTCTGCCAATCGATCCCTTGCTGTTGCACCATCCCACCCCCGACCCCCTTAACTGCTCCTCTTACTGCGAACGTAGCGATTAAAGTTTTTTGTCCTACTTGATATGCTTACAGAAGAAGAAGAAAAAGAAGAAGAATGCATGAAAAAAGAGGGAGGAAAACAGAAAGATTTAGTGTACAAAGAAAGAGGTAGAAAGTAGATGATACTAAGATAGGAGGGGAAACAGAAGAAAAAGAATGAGGAACATTGCTGAATTTAGAGATTCCCTTTATTCTTATGCCTTCCCTTTTCTTGTGGTGAAAATTATCTGGTCGCTTGTGCTGTAAACAGTGCCATGAATATTTACTCTGGGTCTTACGTTTTGTATATATACATTCACAATACCCTTCGTACACATCCATGTCATCCACAACACCTTCTTCATATTCCTATGCTCGGTGCATATGAGCGGTTAGATAATTCTTTGCCAAGTAGAGAAGTGTAAAAAAATGAGTCTTAATTCTTGAAGGACTACTGTGAACCTCCTAACATCTATTCGTACTCAAGCAGCGGAAAGAGAAATGTCACCCCAATTATCGGTACACAGACTGACTTGAAATAACACTTCAAAGCTTATGAAATCACCATTAATACAGCAGCTGAGGTAGAGAAAATCTCAACCACTTCAAACACTAGTCGCTTCTCTCTCACAAACACACAAGCCCACGCTTAATGCAAACGTTATAAGCCCCATTTTCTAAATGCAAAAAGTGCGTAGACAGACGTGAGTTTATAAGGTGAAACCAAGGCAAAGATCTACGCTGATAAAATGTCTGTTAATTTAACCAGCATTAGGCGTATGAAAAGCAAGACCCTTTGTCTCAGCCCACGTGTGCACCGCTAAAGTTCAGGATTACATGCGGGATTGCTGCTCCTAATGAATGGCTGTAAATAGAATCAAGGGCCTACCTTTATAGTTCACATGAAGTCTAATTCTGAACTACAGCGATTTATATGAACTTATTACAAACAGGAATTTCCATAATTAAATTACGACTCAATAGTTGTCTAAAGTAACAGGCATTTACCACACAATACCACGTGAAAATGTTGTAATTCCTTTTCAGATAGTTTCGCTTAGAAGGGTACTTTGTCTCAGATGAATGGATACTGCTCAACAAAATTGTTATGCAGCTTACCTGAACCACATAATGTGCTACCTACTTGAACTACCCTGTGGTTTTACAGAACAGACACTCCCTGACTTAAGAAATTACAGATTATACAAGGTTTGGAAAATGACAAAACTGGATTCACATTTTAAACATGTCTAAATTTCAGGCTCTGGAACGTGTTCTTTAAAATTCGAAGTTTTCTTGGTCGTTCCATCTTCTTCTAGGTCGTCTTAGGTCTCGTTGTCCCTTGGGCTGCTTTTGGGGAGCCAGTTTTTCTGTTCTATTCTTGTCCATTCTTTTCTGATGGTCTAACGAGTTTTTGTGACGTGCTTTCAGATCTTCAATTACTATGTCTCTTTTCAGTCTGTTTTTGAGTGCCCATTTGGCTTTCCAGTATTGTTAAATCGCAAACCGTTTTTAAATATCTCATTTGTGCCCCTTTCATTTTTTTCTGGGAACCTCTTTTTTATGGTCCAGTTTTCAGTACCATGAAACAAATCTCCTGTCGAAGTGTTTATAAGGCAATGGGATGAAGGTGGTGGAAGAATACTGCTGGGTGATGACACAGGGGTGCTGCTGCCGTTCAACGTCCAGTGTGTCTGATTTTGGATTTCAATCTGATTCCCTTGTGTGTAGATGCACAGTTGACCGTCTGCATACTCAGTTCCAACTTTAGCAAAATTCGACCTTCCCCTTATCCCCTGGAACATAACTACTAATTAAACTTGGGAGGGTCTCTATTTTTTTGTACACTACATGGTCACTGTACGTAATACTTCTTTCCCATACACTATGTTGTTGCTGGCCACTGCATATTTCATCTTTCTTCATCCTTTCATCCCTTGAAGCAGCAAGGAGATATGGGGGGGTAACGCTGTTGACTTGCATTGATGAAGAGACCGGTTCTAATCTTGGCCGAGAAAATGACTATTTTATGGTCCTCTCAGTCTCTCCAGATAAGCGCCTGGTTAGTACCTGAAATGGGCAACGTCGGCTTCCTATCAGTTCCTGTCATACCAATCATTCGAATGTTCGACCTTATGTAACCTGAACACTGAGAGTGTTTTTGAGCAAACGGTGAACTAATTGTAAACATTTTCTTCCCTTCAACTTATCTCCTACTTTAACGCTTTCAGTTTATTTATTTTTTAATTTTTTAGTAAAGATATAAGAATTTTTCGCGTTTTTCGCATGGATTTTCTCTGAATTCTCGCCCTTTTGTGAATGGAATATCCATGGAAGAACATTAGAGAAAAGAGAAAAAATTCAGGCAAAGCGTTTATTATAAATTATCCCTTCTCGTTTCCTATTACAGCCTTAGAAATTTATATTAGTTTTGCAGCATAGTCTTGAGACCATAGGATTTTTCCGTTTGAAATATTTCCCTTTGATGCCAGGCTTTGTTTGAGAAAAATCTTGCTGTGGTGCCAGTGTGATGATTTCAATCAAAACATCAAACGAACACAGAAAACTGGGCTTTCTTAACCTGCCAAATTTGTAGATTTTATTTGAGGGGAAGGAGAAGTGCGCACAGAATATCGTGGAAGACCTGAGGAAAATACCACTAGGAAGTCCTAGGCGTAGATGGGAGGGTAATGAGAAACTGGTCTTAAAGAAATATAATGTGGAGACAAGGACACAGACCAGCGGCTGTGTTCCCAACACAAGATTAACCTTCAGTTTCCAAGTAGTGGACATTTCCTCGGAACTTTTTAAGGGGTCTGCGCTGAATGGAGTTATTAATTAATCACTTCCAAACCTCTTTGCTAGTGTTAATCAACCCGTCACACTAGTTGGCCATGTTGCTGTCACATGGCTGTTTCTGTTACAGGCATCTCAGTTCATAATATTCACACTTGTTACATTTGTCGAAGATAGATGGCTTTGAAGACTTGAGTCAGTGATCTGAAGACAGTACCCGAAAGTTGACTCACGACATTCACAAACCACAGGACGTTTCAACGACTATGACATAGGCTTATATTTTGTTGCCATGCCCACTGGCGGTTGATGTATCGATTCCAGCCAGTAACCCGTAAAACCTACCTGTCTCCCCATCCTTCCTCCATCGTTTGGCTAATTGATGACTATACAGAGCTCACAGCAGGAGATACGTTTACGTTACCATAATCCAATTATTGAATTAGATTGTGATGTGTGTGTGTGTGTGTGTGTGGTGCGTGTTTGTCGGTCCGGTTCCACGTTAGGGCGGGGCTCTCAGATGACATTGTACAAATCCCTAACGATGGACAAATCCTTTTTGCATCATTATTTACGAACAATGTAAGATTATAACTTAGTCAGTTAAGATGAAAGTTTACTATCTGTAGAGTTTCGGCTTGTTTGCTCGGTTTGCTCAAGTGGGAAGAGAACGAAGGTGAATTGGAAGGTGTTCATTATCTGACTGAGATCTGAAACATTCATAAATTTCAAAGTGCCAATTTAGGATAATGGAAATGAATATAGGCTAACTATCAACAGCATTTTATATTAGCGGGTGTAGTCCCAGTTCATAAACGTGAGACAAACAGAAAAGAATTTTATGTGTTTTCGAATTTAGTTCTCAGTATGTAATGTCTGTTACTCAAGAGAACGTAGTTGACCTGCACAGTGGGTTTAGTGTCCCTTCACACTCGTGATTACAGTCGAGGGGAAAACGTATGAATACTGTCAAAACATGATTCTGTATCACTGTCTGACTTATTTTTTTTTAACAAATACTGGTCGCCATTTGTTCAGCGTTGCTTTTACAGCAAGCATAAAGTCAAATGTATGCACTGCTCTAACCACATAGAAGAATACAAAAATAAACGTATTATCTCACACGGACAAAACGCCATTGCTCTGTAGCCCGATGTATTTTTAACGGGAGCACATCGGCTGCTGGTCACAAACAAGGGATAGTCGCCTATCCCCAGCGCAAACTACTGCGAAGGTCAACTGCAAACTCTGTAGTCACTATCTGTAAATGTCAGGTATTTCGAGCTTCATAATGTCACTGTAGCTAGCTGTCTTCTTCACTAAACACGTAGCATTCATTATCATCAAGTGGTTACAATCACAAATTCGTGCTACTGAGGAAATATGCTGTCAGTGACCTCGTGTTGAACTCTTGTAATTACATACAACCAGAAGGCGACCATAGCACGTGGTGTCTTTATTTCTGATTGGGCCGTAAAGGAAATAAAAAACGCATACATAACGTCACGTGGTGTTGTAACTAATGTCCAGCATTATAGACCTAATTTGTCTTCAGGGGTCATGAATCAACTGTTAGTTCAACGCAGTCAACAAATTTTAAATTGAAGTAGGCTTACACTCAAGGATAAGAAAAATGTAACAGCACATGTTCTTAAGAGTTGTAGTAATTTATTGACCAGAAGTTGTTGGTAACACAACGAACATCCAAATTACAGCTCAGGGTCTAAGAGTGGTTCATTCATTCTGTGTTCTGTCTCACGACTGGTCCATATCCTCTTCCAAAGCGACCTTTCCACAGAGTTCGATCTAGTGCTTCTTCCTCTTTCAATTTTCCAGTATCCTGTCGTCCCCTTAAGGTCATCCAGTAGCTACTTACGTCTTTTTCCTCGTCTTCCTGTCACTCCAGTTATCCCCGCCATCTTGCTTCAAATAACGTGTTTTAAAAGACAGTTTCTACGCAAGGTGTGACTCATCTATTTAGTCTTCCTTTCATCTTCATTCTAGATAGGATATTTTTCCTCCTTGAACCTACGTAATACTTCTGAATTCCTAACACGATCGGTCCAACTTTCTCCAGCACCACATTTAAAAAATTTCCAGTTATTTATATTCTACTTCCCGAAGTGTTCAAGTTTCACAATCATGAAAAGCTATGCTCCAAATGTAGCACCTTACTAGTTTTTTTTTCTCAAATTAACCCCAATTTTCTGGTGGAAACAGTTATTTTTTTTTGGGGGGGGGGGGCTGCTGCGTTTGTCATAACAATCCTAGATTGAATTTCATCACTCATTCTGAGAGAGATAATAAAATACAAATGATTAAAGTATGATGACATCTTCAAATTAGTGCTCCTCCATTCATTTCTAACTATTACAGTTTTGCATTACGTAGCCTCTATTCTTTAACGTGTTTGCTACTGATATCTGTGTAAATTCAGACAAAGTTTTTACAGGGGAATTTAAAAGCAAATTTCGACCTCATATCACCATTTCGCGTTACACGAAACCGACATGCCACATTAGACTAACATAAGATTATGATAGTGTAGAAAATTATGCTGTCGCTACAGGTGGCCGCGCGATCTAATGTGTAGGTCTGCGGTTCCTCGGTTGCTGGGGTACCGGGCTCGAAACCCGCCGGAGGCATGGATTTTTGTCGCTTGCGAATGTTGTGTATTTTACTGGGAGAAACCTCAGCGACGGACCGATCCCTCATCCAGAGGAGTCCTACGAAGTGTGTGTGTGTGTGTACGTCTGTACGTGTGTCACTGAGTGGGATCAGTTGCAACCATAACCCTCTATACCTACAGCGAGTAGTTAGAAATAGGCTACACTAAGAAAGACAGAAGAAAATTATGTTCAGTAACGTCTGTTAATTATCACAGTCAGCGTTCTGCTGAATTACGTGCTGTAGAATTTTTGGCGACGTTTTGGTGTCGTAGTTTCTGATTTCGTCCAGTAATTCCTTTTCATTTTGAAACCCGAAATTCTGCTACATTCTGTGCAAAACTGCAAAACTGAACTCATTTCTAAACTATTTAAATCCACTGTACATTTTTGTAGCATATATAGTTTTAATTCCATATCATCCCACCACTGTACCCCAATTGTATATCATCCCACCACTGTGCCCCAATCCCATATCATCCCACCACTGTTCCCCATTTCTATATCATCCCACCACTGCGCCACATTTCGTTACATCTCTTCAGGATTTCAGACTAAAGTTTGAATATTTTTACGTATTTCTCAACTACCTCGTGCTTACTTGAGGTACCTACAGTGCGCATTACAAATAACTGGAGCTTAAAGAAATGAGTCGAAATGATTAATTGGAAAATAAAAGTAAAAACTTTAATTAATTTGCAGTCATGTTTTACACAGCAAAAAATTAGAAAAGTTTAAACTTTAATTACTGACTAATAATCTATACATAAGAATGAATTGTTAAATTAAAATATTGGCAACCCTGATGGCAAAATCAATTACAAAAAATATTATTCCAAACTTTATTTTCTGACGCACACATTACATATGATAGGGAAAAATTGAGAAATATAACTAGTTCTTCTCCCAGCTTTTATTTGCATCGAACGATACTTAGTGCAAGCCATTAACTGCAGTTGTGTAGTTCTTGAACTCAGTCGTACGAACATAGGCAACACGTTGATGTGTGAAACGGAATTTTTTCTTTGTTTGTTGGACAAATAAGAACTTCCAACACATCACTGCGCTTTTAACATTCCTTCACATGTTAACGTACGCCTTAATTAACAGCTCTGCGACTTGAAGTTAGTAAGAAAATGTTTAGGGCCGAGTGGTGTGAAACACGCACCGTCTAAGGCAGGAGGCACTCTGAATGGTGAAGTTCTGTTCATTCTAATACACTGATAATTAGCGGTGAATCTGAGTGTATGTAAACTGTCAGAAAATTGGGGTTCTGTCTCAGATTTAAACCTGACTGAAAGTACAAAAATGAGAATATTTGTGGCCATTTTATAGCCCAAGTATCTCTGAAGATCAGGGAGGAATGCTGAAAAACACATAAGAGCATGGAAGGAAACAAGAAAGAAAATATTAACGAGAAAGAAAATGTTAAGGTATGAAGAAAATAAGAAAGCAATAAATAAAAGTCAGATAGAAAATGCGGGGAATTAAGTACAGGCAATCTTACCAACGGGGAAGGAAAGGAAAGAAATAGAAAGAAACAAGAACAAATTTAAAATTCGTTTTAAAAAATTCATCTAAATATCCGCTCCAAGTGCAGAAATTTGTCGCCCTAAAGGATGTCAAAATATTACTGAAAATTGCTCATTAAATGACCTATTAGCTGACGTAACATTAAAAATAATTTATTTATTTTGTGTGATTCTCAGAATATAAAGAAAAAGCGGGTTTGTTGTGCTCGGAAATAAAAACTGTATTTTGTGTGTTATTTAGTTAAAATTTGGAATTCATGTGTTTAAGCACTAGTTGCGAGAGAGGAAAGATGAAATAATTACACGAATGTTTGCTATCCCTTGCAGCATCTTCTCCCCTACCGCTAGCTGGTGTCCAAGAAGCAGGCGACAGGAGCAGCCAGCCACACATCACAAGACCCTTCAATTAACGTTATTATTAACACCAGGGGTGAAACAATGAGGCTAATGGATTGGTCAGGGAATTGGAAACCAGAAGGGTTGGCTGACAAATAAACCAGCGTATGCATCACTCCACGGGCCACGAGTGCAGTGACGTGCAGCTAGTCTTCCTTCCGTTATCGTCGGAAATTCTGCATGAAATAAGTTGGAAAGCTTCTCTTGTTTGGGACAAGACCATATTTCGTTCTGTATGAGCCGGCATAGCAGGTCAGTTTAGTGTCTGTGAGACGGGCTGAACAAAACGAGAATTATGGTTCGATTCCCCAGAACATTGTTTTATTCGAAGGTTCTCAGTATTTGCCTGCTTGCTTGTTTGTTTGTTTGCATGCTTATGTTTATTTTGGAAAGAACAATGTTAGGTTGAAACTGAGGATAAAAAAGTGGTGGAATTAAATTCGTCTAAATACTATTTACATTTTGTTCGGTACATAAAATCAGTAAGCGAATAATCAGTCCACAACACTGTTTGTTAGAGTTTAGTTCCTGATATGCAATTTTTTCGTGGTTTCAACCAAAAACAATCTTCAGACACAGAAAAAAACACTAACATACAGGGCGTTAATTTTAAATCGACTGACATCTCATCCCTACCAAATTTAAATTGTTCTGGTTTATAAAAACTGCAAATGTACAAGCTTAAAAATTTATTTCCTAATTTCAGGAAAAAGAGTTAAGAAGGCCAATATGTACAGACACTTTAAAGAAGTAGTTGCTGTTTGAGGATGCAGTAGATTGGTCTATTTTAAGTTAAAATCGTGTCCGAAAGGGCTAAAGGATATACTGACAGGTTAAACAATAGGCGTGGGTATCAGTCAATAACACAAAAATATCTAAAAAGATGTTTAATAAAGGATGTAGTTCACTTCATCCTTTATTAAACATCTTTTTTAGATATTTTTGTGTTATTGACTCATACCCACGCCTATTGTTTATATACACACAACGGGGGTGGCTCATTTTAGAAATACAGACAGGTTAGCAGATCCTTTGGCCGAGAATCAAACAGTGGACTTCCCGCCTACAAAATAGTAAACCTAAGTCTCTAATTTTTTTATAACTTTTTGGTTTACAGTTGTTCATTATTATTATTATTATTATTATTATTATTATTACGTCATTATCTTCATGACATCGAGTTTAATCACTAACACTCATCGTGAAGATCCACGCTTCTGCATTGACCTGTTCATTTTAAATGGAACTGATGAAGCGCGCGTATTACGAACAGGCACTAATGAATGGTCACATATAAGATAAGACATCTCCGGCCGCCATTATGCATCGCTGTCTTTATTAAGGCTCACATCTGCACCGTCATTGTTCCTATGATCGGTAAAACGTCATCTTGATTAGTTAACAGAGAGTAAAAATAATTGAATGGTTGTGAAGTGACTGTCATGTGTAGAACAGAGCAGTTACGTTCTGGAGGTTAATACGGCCCGTCAAACCGGGAATTAAATTAAGCGACAGAAGATGAGTCATCTTATATTTCTTTATGTAATCGTACTTTAATTAACTGACATTACGGCTACTTCTAAGAGAAATAGACTATGATAAAAGAGAGAGAGAGATAGAGTAAGAAGAGACGACATCCTCTGGATACTGTTGATTTCTGTTTACATCAACAATTAATGTGAGTAATAACAGATGCAGTGCACGTGCTGGCTATGCTCTGACTTTAAAGGACACCCACTGCCAAGCGACTTGTATGCTTATCTTTAATCCCTGTACCGCGAAGATCTACTATGTCGATAGTAAGTGGAAGGCCTAAAGACCAGAGTCCATCAGATCCACGTCTGTCAACAGAAATTTTGTTATTTGTGTTGGTTTATGAAGAATCCGAAATTAAAATGTCTCTTTTAAAATCAAAACAGAATGTAATTTAGCAAAAACTCAGTCACACTTTGTGTGGGATATTTTTGTAGAAGAAATAAGAGCCTTTATAATTAAAAACGACCTTCACATTACTGACGTCAGCAATACCGCCCAATTAAAATCTTGGGAGGAAAACACGTCGTTTTCGATCTTCAGAGAAGTCATTCTCATAACTCTGTCCTACGACAGATCCATAGCCTCTTCAAAAACGAATTCTCCACGGAGTGCGATCAAGTGGTTCCTCTTTCAATTTTCAGTATCTTCTTGTATCCTTAAAGTTGGAAAGTAGCTGCTTACGTCTTCTTCCTCGTCTTCCCATCACTCATATCCTTCCTTCAATAACGTGCTTTAGAAAACAGTTCCTATGCAAGCTATGACCAGTACAGTTAGCCTTCCGTCTTTCCACCTTCCTTCCTTCCTTCCTTCCTTCCTTCCTTCCTTCCTTCCTCCCTATCTTATGTTGGGTATTAAATATTTCCCTCCATAACTCTTTGTATTATTTATTCACGTTTATATGATTGTTCCAACTGATTAGGTTTGGTACTGTTCAAAGCCGCAAGTACTTCTGATCAAAAAAATTCCTCCAAAATCAACATAAGAAATATTTCATGTTTTTTTTTCCATCAAACCCACTTTTTTTATTATTATTATTTAGAACTGCAAATTTACAATCTACTCCAAGTGGAGCAATAAGCAAATGTGAGGGAAGAGACAACGGGAGGGAGTAGTCATCCATCGACGAGACTCCGACGGGCCCCACGGGGCGGTAGGCTCAAGTTAGTCGCCGGTCACTGTATGAAGATCAGATGGCCATCGGCGCTTTAGCCGCCGGGCAACGTTGGGGGGGCGTAGACAGGGTAGCAACCAGGGCGTTGCGATTTCCAGCCAGCCGGCTGTGGTAGAGAAGGGAAGATCTGTAGATCTCCGCTGACACGAATGGTATACCAAGGTCGGTATGCAATTGGAGGTTGGAGACATACCAAGGGGCGTTGGCAAGGGAGCG
>Ga0123354_10014490_pt1 | contig 12280 bp, 10 predicted proteins | sample TergutLab28metaG_2_FD_97872 | JGI IMG/M metagenome (GOLD analysis project Ga0123354, IMG submission 97872) | Labiotermes labralis P4 segment gut microbial communities from Petit-Saut dam, French Guiana - Lab288 P4 | ecosystem: Host-associated > Arthropoda: Insects > Digestive system > Gut ... | reverse complement strand
TGTTATGGACAGCCCATTGATTATTGGACATATAGAATAATTCCCCATTTTAGAAATGTCAATAAAAATATTGTTGATAGCTGTGGCAGAATGTTTTTGAGTGCGAGTTGGTAAGTTAACTACACTTATTAAATTATAGGTTTTAAGCAGAGCCTCTAATCGACTTTTTCTATCACTGTCAACTAAATAATCTATATTTATGTCACCGCAAATAATGTATTCAGTGGTAACAGTAAACAATTTCCTAAGGATTTTGTCTAATTTTTAAATAAATAGATCAAAATTACCTGATGGGGTTTCGTATATAGCAATTATGCATGCACTTTTCGCATTGAAGTGAATCTTGACGGCACATACTTCAAAGTTTTTATCCTTACAATACTTTTCTAGGTCAATTCTTACATACTTTAAACTTTCTTGCACAAATATGCATACTCCTCTCCTTTCATACAAAAGTTATACAATAACTGACAACTAATTTATAATTGTCAAAAAATGTATGCTGTAATTCTAAGTGGTTCATATGATGCTCTGTGAGGCACAGTATATGTGAGAAAGTTGGATATAACTGACTTAACAATACATTTGCTTTTCCTCTCAATCCTCTTATATTTATGGTAAAAAGTTAATGGTACTGAACCATTTAGTTGATGAGACAATTTAATTTTAGGTTTAGATTTAGATGGTACTTTAGTATTAAAGTTTTGGGAGGCTGTTTTATCTAAGTTGTTACTGCTCACACTTGCACCACTAACACTTTGTTCACTCAAGTTAAGTTTATGATCTTCATTTAACATAAAAAATCTTGGTACTTGTTAGTTGGAAGTTTTTTCAACCTTTTGCATATTGCTACATCTTCCTGTGGGTCATCGTTTACTTTTGAGGTCTGTCCCAAATATTCCACATCACTCTTTGATAGAAAATCAACACCTACTGCACTGTGGAGTGAGAGAGAAAACCAACAAGATGCAACAGTTAGATGTTTATTTTTAACAATTTCTCAACATGTTTCAGGCATAATGATGTTGAGAAATTGTTAAAAATAAACATCTAACTGTTGCATCTTGTTGGTTTTCTCTCTCACTCCACAATTTGCTCACGATGCATGGTCACAGAAACCTAAAGCCTACAGCACTGTCTCCAAATTTTAGGCAGTCGTCATTCCTACAACTAGGACTCGGGCATTCCATATCATCATTTACTGTAACAGTTAAAACCTGATTCCCAAAATCCTCCTTTAGATCACTCTTAGACCAATAACGGCCTTTATTAGGTTGAGTCAGCTGACTTACATTTTCATTTACATCCCTCCATGGCAACACTATGGGTGGGGATATCTTGCCCGGTAGATACAAGTTCCTAATTTTCTTTACTAGGTTGTTTACTCTCCAATCTTTCCCTTTCTTATTTAAGTGTAGTCCATGATTGGTATGATGTCTTCTCTGTGTAGACATACTGAGGACCCTTACATGATTAAAAGTAGACATAAAAATTTGTAACCTCTTATTGTAGAGATTTACGTCTGTGTTTACACATGAAGGAGGCATATCATATCTGTGAGGGGCTCCAAGTAAGATAACATTTGTGTTAGCAGTCCTTTGTGCAAACCCCTTTAGGGATCATAGCCCTTAACTTGTTTCATTTCTGCTGATATCTTTAGTTCCACCATACGTGGTCCGTAAATAAAGTAATGAGACTGATTCAGTATAACTCTGTATTTATTTTTAAACTATAAATCGAGTTTGTCCCTTCAAAATATTTCCCTTGGGAGGCTACACATCTCCGGAGACGTTGTTACCACTCTTCGTAGCAGCGCTGGAAGTCAGTAACCGGAATCGCTTTTAGTTGATCGGTTACAGCTTTTTCGATGATTTCCATCATCCGAAAATGGCGTCCTTTAAGGTAAAACTTTAGTTTGGGAACAAAAAAGTCGCACGGACTGAGATCAGGGGAGTATGGGGGCTGTGGAACCACAGGAATGCCATTTTTAGCCAAAAATTTGATCACAGAGATCGCCATGTGACAAGGGACATTGTCGTGATGGAGCATCCAATCGTTCGCAATGCTTGGTCACACGCGAACAACTCTTTTTCTAAGTCTTTCAAGAATCTCACGGTAATAAAACTGATTAACAGTTTGTCCTTGAGGCACAAATTCTGTACGGACAGTCCCTTGACTGTCAAAAAAGCAGATGGGCATGGATTTCATTTTTGACTTGATCATTCTCGCTTTTTTTTTTTCGGACGTGGTGATGCAGATGTGTGCCATTCCTTACTTTGTGTTTATATTTCTGGATCGTACTTAAAGATCCATGTTTCGTCACCTGTAATCACGTTCTTCAAGAAATTTCTGTCACTTTGGGTCCGTTCCAGAAGACGAAGACACACGTCCTTCCGATTGTCCTTCTGTTCGCTTGTCGGGTTTTTGGGGACAATCTTTGCACACAATTTTCTCATGGCTAATTCCTGTGTTAAAATCGGATGGACCGTGGTGTGGTTCAAATTTAACTCACTAGCGATCATTCGCACTGAGTCGACGGTCTGACCGCACAAGGGCTCGCACTTTCTCCACATTGTTATCCGTTTTTTAAGTTCAAGGTCTTCCAGAGTGGTGTTCATCTTTCATGGATTCAGGGCCCACTGAAAATTTTTTCTTTCTGGTCATTATTTATAACTCTTGGTTTGTTCCCGTGTATAGTCTTCATTCTATATTCATTTCTAGGCGAATTGCTCTCAGTTTCTAGAGCTGCGAAACGACTTGCAGTCAGAACTGCTCGTTCCTTAGTATTTATTAATTTTTTTCCCTTAGTTTCATGTTACCTTCTGTTCCTCTTTTAGGACCTCTTATTGTAATCATTTTCCAGCAGCTCTCATCCTTTTCCCGTTCGGCTTCCATCTGTTGGGTTGAGGTATCCTCTCGAACATGCTCTTTATTTAACATCTGAATTATTCATTGGACAGACCTTAATTCATTACGTACTTCTTGAAGTTGTATTTCAAGCTCCGCACACTTTACACAGTTTCGTACTTCACTTAAATTTGTGTAATCCCGAGAACTCGAAGCACAGCACTTCGTTCCAACTATCTCATCCGCAATTTTGGATTTCAGTGAAGTGTTCGTATGAGCGCCGGTACGCATATCAACTCTTGTATCCGTAATTGTTCCTTAATATTTCAACTTTTTGTTAGAAACACAACACAGCACAACAAAACACTGGATTCCGCTGAAAACGTTGTGCGTCCTACTCGATTGCTGGCTCCAAGATGAAAAGATTGTGCGGTTGATTGGTTGGTGGTGAAGATGGAGGCGTGGCATACTTGCGTAATTAACGTTGTACGATAGGAGCGCCACAGTCGAGAGATAGGAACACCACACACAGCAGACACAAAGATGATACCCGGAACATGTTGCGCTAATGGATTATTAATAAATCATAATTGTTGCATCTAGTTGGTCTCACACGTCATTTCATATTAAGGATGCACGGTAACACGAACATCAAATTCACAAAGAACTAACTACCATCATTCGAAAGGAGAGCCGTTTCGGCTGCGTTAGTTAGGAGGTTGCGGTTTGCAGATGGCAGGGGAGTCGAGATGCTAACTCTCATTAGTGACTTACTAATATACACAGGTGGAGCACCGATTCACGGGAGATATCCTCTGGGCACGGATCATATATATATCACAGATCATCTTGTGTATATATATATATATATATATATATATATATGGTATACTAGATGATCTGTGTATGGAATGGTGACGACAGTGTGTTGTGGTGACGGCTGCAGAAATGTTGTCTAAAGAGCTGCGAGCCCAGGCTTCAGAATTCTTGAAAAGTAGAAAAAATTCAAACAACTTAATTAACATCATATCATTACTAGAGGTAACGAACTGCATGTAGTGAGTGCACAAATGAAAAACATCGTTCTTGCCGCTAGGTTTAAGATAACCTTAACTATGAGCAGATTCCAGAAATCATTTTCGTTTCTTTGACAATTTTACGCGTATATTGAACTATGAGCGGCATAATATGACAATCATAATTGCTGAATATTGAAGAATGGGAGGAAAAAATACATTCTTTAGTTTGGTAACCGCGCTCCGGATGTAAATAGAACTACGCGTTCATTGAATTATAATGATACGCCCCAATATATTATCGGGCCGTCAGTTGTAATACTCAGTAACGGCCTATATAAGCTCAGCCGTGTTTACATTTCCCAATACTGCCACTGAATGATTATAACGGTTTTTTTGGTACTTGATATGTGTGTTTTATGCAGCATTTGCACTCTTGGCACACATTCTGCCCATCATTCTAGTACCGACTTTGACCCTTCACTTCACGCTATGTTTAATTCCTATGGAGTGTACAGTTTTCTTCGTTTTACTTGATTTCCCTTCTGTATTAAGTTAGTTCAGGATGATGTAGGTTACATTTTGGTTAGCATACTTTATGATATGACAGGTGAGGGTAGGAGAGTTTAGGTTAGTGGAGGATAATTTAGGGTAGCACATGTTACATTAGTTTATGTTGGGATACATAATGTTGCTTATGTTGGTAGCATAATTCCTCGTGTAATGGCTCTGTTGTAACCTTGTTCTTTTAATAATTTACCTGGACTAGAAGCTACAGACTCTGAGTGCTGTAACAGTTAGCTGTAGGTTGTTATGTGACCGTTAGTGAGACTGACTGACTTTGCCGTACTTTGTTCTCCTTTTTCAGAAAGAAGGAAATATACAGCCCAGTATTTTAGCATTAGAAATGATATTCACAGAAGTTTTAAAAAGAAGAGAAATGAACAGCAATTTCACAGCTGCTGTAAATGAACATGGTAATGTACTATGATTATAATTACTCATGTAGAACTTAATGAAATGAAGAGTTTAGTATGAATAAGAAAGATTTGTTATTATTTGTACTGTTTCAGTTTTCATGCACTGTGTAGCATGGTTGAGGGCTAACTCTGTAACTCCCAATATATTACATATATTCACTCTACATATTCTCACCATATGTACCCCATAAATGTTCTTTTACTTCTGTGCATCTCTTTGTCCCCATGTGTGTAGATGGTGTAGTGACAAGGTTGGGGGCAGGATGAGACAGTTTTCTGTCTCACAGTACATGGAGACTGGCTGTGGGATACACCAACCTGCTGTTCAGAAGGTGTAGGAGGTAAAGTGGCCAGGGCCTAAAGCTGAACACTCACCTTTGTATGCCTTTGTGTTTTAAGTTATGTGGGAATCAGGGTTTAATTTGTAGGAGTGGCAACAAATTTGCTATCTTTTCCAAAGTAGTCAGACTGACTGTGGGTCCCACACTGAAATCTGTACCAAGAAAGCTTGTCAGGTGCTTAGTATCTTGAAAAGTATTGATTATTTAGGGTGCATAAATGAATGCAAAATGGTGACATATCCATCTGCATGTTCTCTCTTCATCGGTGGATTTTGTTGAGAACTGGTACTGAAGATCTGCGTTGCAAATTCTTTTGTGGATTTACTGTTGGCTTGTAGGTACAGTGGTGATGCACTTTCAGAACCACAGTTCTGGCAATTCTTATGAACCTCACCATTTTCCTCTGCATAGTGTGATGTTGATGTTGTTGTCAGATTTAAGGTTCTGTCAGCATTGACTGTGGATATCAGTGTTTCCTCTCATGTGACTGTAGGCACTGGCCTGCTGCAGCATCCTGCTGCTACCGAACTGCATGGCTTCACACCCTGGAATATTCAGTTCTTATTTTGTTTATTCCCAGACACCTTGCACTTAAAAAAAAAAACTGGTAGAAATGTGGAACAGGTTTAAAAAGTGGAGTACAGTGTTGGGAACTTAAGGGACTTTGTGCAGCATTCCTTTGTGTGTTTGTGACGATATCCTTCATGTACTTACATGTTATGTTGGGTATGTGACCTTGTTTCTTTTAATTAGTTTGTTATTTGGAAAATTTTCAGAAGTAAATGCTGAAATGAAGTATCGAGTGTGGCTTCGAGACTGTTATGAGGACACGTTCATGAGATTGCTTGCAATAATGTCAAAGCATAAACCTGCCACACAGTTACAAGCCTTGTCCACCATGATGAAACTACTTAGTTTAGAGGGAAAGTATCCTATTGATTGTGGAAAAGAAGAAGAATATTATTTCCCAGTTCAGAAACTGCGTGTGAGTATTTTTTGCCTGTCACCACCATTTGTACTACCTTTGTTACTTGTGGGAAGGAACTGTGCTTTAGAGTATGCCATTGGGAGGGTTCAGGCAAACCGGGAGTGCTTGAGAGTGATTGGTATGTGCCAGTGTTTGGTTTTCATGTAAGTTATTTGGTGAAAACACAAATACCACACAATAGAACACAGAAGCTGTATTTAGTTACAGGTAAGAAATTGGCCTAAAAGTGAGAGGTGTGAACAGCAAGTATAAGTTTACATGTTGTGTTCAGCATGTGGGCAAAGTCACAATGAAAAGATGGTTAATAAATCCTTTGAAAATGAAGAACAGTTCGAATATTTGGGAACAACCCTACTAGATAAAATTTTCATTCATGAAGAAATTAAGAGCAAATTGAAGTCAGAGAATGTGTGCTGTCATTCAGTGCAGAATCTTCAGTCTTCCAGTTTGCTAACTAAAAATATAAAGATTAAAATATACAGAGTGAATAATTTTGCTTGTTAATTTGTGTGGGCATGAAACATGGTCTTTTGCAGTGAGGGATGAACATAGGTTGAGGGTGTTCAAGAATGGGGTACTGTTTAGGATTTTCGGACCTTAAGAGGGATAATGTAAGGGGATAGGAAAACACTATAATGTTCTGTACTGCCCACAAGCTATTATATGGGTGATTAAATCAAGAAGAATGAGATGAGTGGGGCATGTGGCAGGTGTGGGGGAGAGGAGAGGTGCATACAGGGATTTGGTGGGGAAACTAGAGGGAAAGAGACCATTTGGGAGACCTAGGCATAGATGGGATGATAATTTTAAAATTGATCTTTAGTAAGTGGGATGGGGTGGCATGGACTAGATTGCTGTGGCTCAAGAATGGGACAGGTGGTGAGCTGTTGTGAATGTGGCGATGAACTTGTGGGTTCCATAAGGTGTGGTAATTTCATGACTAGCTGAGGAACTGTTAGCTTCTCAAGAAGGATTCTTCCACGTGGAGTTAGTTCCTGGAGTGCGAAGGTAGTAATTTTGCAAAATATGGTGGTTTCATTGTTTGGGATTAATTGGAAGTGACAGAACCATCAAGACATCGGAACAGCAGTCATCAGAATCCATTTCAATGTCAAATATCTGTTTGGTTCCATGGGCTTGTGAAATACCAGTAATAAAGTTATAAAATAAATCCAAAAACATAAGGAAGTGTCACAGCTTGATACTGCACAATACAGGCACTTTCAGGAAGCATACAATACAGTGCATTATTAAGAGTCTCTTTCCATAAGGCATGAAAGCAGTTGCCCTCACTTAACAAGACACAGAGCTTGACTGAGCTCAGAGTGGTCTGCATAATTACTAGAGAGGTGGGACAACTGAAAGATTAGTCGTATTGTCTCATTCCAGTTTGGTGGAACCTGTCGTGAAAGGTTGCAGCAATTGTACTGAAGTGGCTGATCAGACAAGGCCAGACTCCTGCAAATCAGGAATCTTCTGCATGTGTGTGTCTGCACAGATTTTGTTCAGTTCTTTGGAACTTAATTCATTGTTAATTTATTTTCTGAATGTGATATTCAGACAGAAGAGTACTGTCAGAATAACTGTTGGAAGCTTTGAAGAAAGATTTGAAGTTGTACTTCAGAGTAGTTTTGAATTACAAGTTGCAATACAAGTTGTGTCTGTTTTGTTCTCAGCCTGTTGTACAAGAACTTCTGTCTTCAGACTGCATCACAGAAATTCTTCTTTTACGATTCCAAGAATTCACTGCCTATGAAGATGTTCTGTACTATGTTTGGAAATTGCTGCCAACTGTTGTACTGAACAAGCAACATCCCAGTGAGATATTCATAAAGAATTTTCTTAGTTTACTGGACAAAATCCCAGTACCTAAAGAGACTGCTAAAAGTAAAGAGAGTCAGGATTTGCTGCTTTGTGGCAGGGAAGGTATGTATGAGAATGTCAGTGTTTAGCGAACCTGTTAGTATTGTCATACAAGTCGTAATGATGTCAGCATTGTTGTACAAATGGTGTAAGATTGCTGCTGTTGTGAAATTTGAGTTTTTGCAGTGGTGATGATGAAAATTCCTTTCCTTTGGGATGCGGCATTGTGGCTGCTGGTGAACAGTTATTGTCATGTTGAAGGATCATAATACACTCATCACTAGGATTTTATGGACTGCTTCATCCTTAAGATGAAGGCATTACAATTCCTTTAGAAAATTCAGAATCTGGCCAACTGACAGTGGAACATCACAGTGCAGAAGAGCAGGATGTTCGGTGTCAGTGTTGTCATACAAACTGTGTTCTTATCCCAACTGGCATTCCATTTGATGTGTTCATTTCCTGTAGGTGGCCCAGAGTTTATCCAAAATACTGACCACTTGCACAGATGGCTAAACAGGGTGTGGGGCATCGTCATTCGTTGGGAGCATTCCTTTGCAACTCATAAGCAGCTGCTAGTTGTTCTTCTGGAGAGGGTATTGCCACATCTTGATAAGCCACTGCTGCTGACAGATTATCTTATGGACTCTTTGGACATGGGTAAGCAGTTACTTTGAGAGAAGTGACAGTTTTACTTTACACTTGTGTTGTGTAAAGTATCAGTAAATTTCCATATAGATGTACACAGAAGAACTTCATATGGCAGTATACAAGGACATTCCGTAAATAAGGTTCCAGAGGTCATGAAAATTAAAGGATAAATCATTGGATCATGAAATGTTCCTTGTGTATGTCACTGAAGTGTCATTTTTCAGCATTGGTGCATTTGTCTGATTGTGGCACACATTTAATAATTCTGTCACTTTAGAGGACAGGCTGTTGTATTCATAAACTGCCATTTCCATTTCATCATTATTGCTTCAGCAGCCCAAATGGTAGGGTGGACTATCCATCAGTTTCCTGTGAAAGGGCTGCAGTAACTCGTGTGCCGTATGCTGTGTCGGCTTGCATTCTTATTAATGCTGTGTTGTCTGTGTAGCCTACAGTGTAAGGAGTCCTCATAACCTATAACAGTGTAACCTGTAGCAGAATGTTTATTTCATGATCCAAGTCATGTCATATCACAAAATTTTCCAAAAATGTACATAAAAACATTGTCAAAAGTTTTGGGCAAATCTTAAATAAATGTTGCTTTTTTTATGAATGAAAGAGGTCGTGGTCAAAATTGTGATGTACCACCAAACATTAGGCCTATGTGAACGCTACTGTTATGCACACTGTCTCCCTAATGAGGACCGGAGATTTTAGTGAATCAGAATGGTGTTAAGTTTCAGGCAAACTTACAGGTTCCAACTACAATAACTTTGAAAGTGATTTTCATAGGAAGGAAAAACTTATTATCACACATTGGACCTTGTAGGTTTACATAATTCATTGAAATCAATGATTGTCGTGTCTCCTGGTTCACCAAGCTGAGATGTACAACTGAATTTCGTGATAAGAATTGTGTTCAGGCATGTTGAAGTATTATAGTAACAAGTGTTGAATCTTTTTTGTATTGTCATTATAAGCAGGCCTCAGCTAATGTATCTTCACTGTATTTGTCATTACAGGCAGTCCACATCTAATGTGTCTTCACTGTATTTGTTATTACAGGTAGGCCTCAGCTAACACATCTTCCTTGTATTTGTCATTACAGGCAGTCCACATCAATGGTATCTTCACTGTATTTGTCATTACAGGCAATCCACATCTAACATATCTTCACTGTATTTGTCATTACAGGCAGTCCACATCTAACGTATCTGCGCTGTATTTGTCATTACAGGCAGTCCACATCTAACATATCTTCACTGTATTTGTCATTACAGGCAGTCCACATCTAACGTATCTGCGCTGTATTTGTCATTACAGGCAGTCCACATCTAATGTATCTTCACTGTATTTGTCAATCCAGGCAGTAAGCATGTACTGTATCTTCACTGTATTTGTCATTACAGGCAGTCCACATCCAACGTATCTTCAATGTACTTGTCATTGCATGCAGGCCTCAGCTAACATATCTTCAGTGTATTTGTCACTACAGACAGGCTGCAGCTAATGTATCTTCCCTGTACTTGTCATTACAGGCAGTCCACATTAGACGTATCATCCCTGTACTTGTCATTACAGGCAGTCCACATATGATGTCCCTTCACTGTATTTGTCATTACATGTGGTCCTCATCTAACATTGCCTTAACAAGTTGTTTCACTTTAATCTTTAGAAGACATTTAAATGCCTATTGTACCTTGCGATGGTGTGAGTGTTTCTGGTTCAGCATGGGTATTTAAATTGCTACCAATCAAACACACAGAGACCAGCATATGGCATGCTAGGACATTCATTAGTACAGTTTACAGACCAGCATGTTGTCTTGGAGGATGATAGAAGTTGAGGCTGGCAGATTTTAGTGACCAAAGTTCCAATGAACATTATCCATTGTTAGTTGAACATTTTTGCTGCTGGCAGGCAGCTTGGGAGATCTCCAATGGGCAGAATCCAGGGTATTGATGTAATTTTGTGGGAGTAATGCTCCTTTGCATGTGATTCACTCCATGTTGCAAACTGCAGGAATGTAGCTTAAAATTAACTGCTGAATCTGCATGATGGCATTGGATTTGTTTCTTCCATCAGGTGGTGCGGTCAGTCTGTTGGCATTACAAGGAATTTTTATCCTCATCAAGAATTATAACCTGTAAGTGGATGGTACTGTAGTCTCTATGAAACAGAGTAAGTCATTGACTTTCATGTTTAATTTGTGCTGAAGGTTTCTGTGTAAGTTGAAAACAATGTAAGTCCGTTAGTGCTGAAGTGCAGTTTATTTGTATTTTAATATATATTTTTTTAAATATATATATATATATATATCATTACAAATGACAACGGACATGTCAAGAGATTACAGTACAAGTAATAATGCATGAAATTTTAGGGCTGTATAACTTGCATGTTTACATAAAACAACATGGAATACTAATATACTGCAACATGCAGGTACAAAGTACAATAATTACAATGTAAACAGCATAATTAACATAATTTTTATAAATTACGGATCAGTAGTCATTGACATGCAGTTCAGTGGATAGTTAACGCTGCAGAAAGTGGTGTGAAATTATGAAAATTTTGTGGACTGAAATTTCAACATAAACAGACATTATAACAAATACATATATATATATATGTGTGTGTGTGTGTATCATAAAATGTACTAGAACATACCTTCTTATATAAAGCATGAAAGCGATCCCTGTACAGGCCTGTTTCAGGTCCATAGGTTTCCAGAATTTTGAGTCTCAGATTTCTAGACGTTCAGCACATGGAGATGGTAAGGCTGTCAGCTTTACACACCAGCTGCCTTTACCCCCCAGGAAATATTCCTGGTACTCTTTGCTGGGAAAAAGCAGTGTGGCCAGAAAGATTATGACAGTGAAAAATTCCAGAGACACCATTGGGAATTGAACCCATGACCTGCCAGCTTGTAGCAAAGTGCCTCAACCAACTGTGCCAATGCCTGCTCCTTATATTTATGTACTTGACATTAATTGTGTATTTTTGTTTTCTCTGCAATTTCAATCTGAATTTGTGTTTTGGAAGAATGCAGCAAGATCTTACCATTAACATACAGCTTCATGTAAAGTGCTGATAGTTGCCACATTTTAACCAAACTTGAATTCACTTAACAAATTTCAATAGAGGTGCCCATTATAAAATTTCACAAAAATCTGTTCAGTGGGAACCAAGATTTTCCATGCAAACGAATGGACTAACAGACTGACATGAGAAAGCTAGTAGTTGCTCATCACAACTTTGTAGTTTACCTAAGAAGCTGCATCATCTTGAATATGCAAGGTTTGCAAACTGTGGTGCTGCAAATGAACTGCAAGACTTCTATACCTACTGCTGTCAATAAGGTTTCAGAAAAAAATAAAATAAAATTATGGTGGTGATGGTGCTGGTGGTGGCAGTGGTGGTGGTAGTAGTAGTGGTAGCAGTGGTGGTGGTGGTGGTGGTGGTAGTAGTAGTGGTGGTGATGGTGGTAGTAGTAGTAGTAGTACAACAAATTTATGTGTTGGAGAAGTGGATTTAATGCATTGTGCTCAGAACTTCATGCATTTCTTTTAGGCATTTATTGTTAGAAAT
>Ga0123354_10014489_pt1 | contig 12280 bp, 5 predicted proteins | sample TergutLab28metaG_2_FD_97872 | JGI IMG/M metagenome (GOLD analysis project Ga0123354, IMG submission 97872) | Labiotermes labralis P4 segment gut microbial communities from Petit-Saut dam, French Guiana - Lab288 P4 | ecosystem: Host-associated > Arthropoda: Insects > Digestive system > Gut ... | reverse complement strand
GGGTGGAGCCCAGGGGGGGCACAAGGAGCGCGGGATGGGGGGGGGGTGGAACCCCAGGGGGCCCAGGCGGGGGGGGGGGGAAGTACACGGAGGAGCAGTTGGTTGAGGCAATGTGCTACAAGCCCCCATTTCGGGGTTCGATGTGTTGACTAAATAAGTATGGTTTGTTTACAACGAATCCTATCTTCAGCCAGCTGAACAAAGGTCAGGCCCTCTTACCCTATTCCTGACTGCCTTTGTTGTTATCACCCTCCCAACCGACGTTAAGGATCCTCAAGTGGCCCATTTCCTTTTCAGTTTCTAAGAGTTATTTATGATCTCATTATCTTGAAAAGTCAAGAGAGTTTAGTGGAATTTATGAGCTACAGTTAATACTGTAATTACTTCCATTTTTTATTTTTGTGACCAAGAAAAATTTACTTACTGAACACCTTTCGTAAAATGAATGAGTTGCTATGGATGTCGGGATGTGCTGTTCATACTACTTTCTGTTTGCTTACACTGCATTCTCATTGGAGAAGTACCTGGCGATTAATACCCTTTCAACTTCTAAAGCTGTTTCAACCTCAACAAAGTCAGATTCAAGCATCAAAGGCCAAATTGCACGTTCTGTATTTTAGACTGCATAATATTATTACTTCAAGCACTTTAAACTATCGAGAGAAATAATTTCTCCAACTATTCTAACATTTTCTTACTTCTTAAATTCCCACATGTCTAGGCCTACATAGCCTACCAGTATAACACTAGCACACGTTCTTACTTTCTATTCCAAGCTTTTTAATTTTCTCTTTCAGATTTCCCTTTATTTTTCCTGTACTTTTGCCACATTTCATATTATTTACACTCACTCTATTAATTGGGCCTTATATCTGCAACTTTTACAATTGAACCTGCTACTTTTCTTCTAAAAATTTTTAGCACTGTCAAAAAATCAATGTCGTCTGCTATCTTTATTTTATAACGCCCTAAAATTTTCTGGTTAATTATGATATTTTCTCTTATACTCTCCAAAGAAGATTCCCAGTTTGAAGTTTGCTGTTTCCCCCGACGATGCGTTTCATTTCCCTACGTCAATTCACATTGTGGGACATTACTGTACAAGAAATCACATACACTTCCCTACTTGCCTTACGAAACATGTTTCTCGAAATCACCTATTTTACACATTTAACCATACATAACATCAAAATTCAATATAACGTCTCAAAGTAACTTAAAAAAGGCAAATATATTTCGATTTTCTACTTCTGTGCCCGCTAGTAATTCAATGAATACTTTTCTTTGGTCTGTAAGATTCCATTTCGTGTAATAAGGATTCCATTTTCCTACAAGTATTGGTGGATCTTATTGCGCAGTGTGATTCGCTCTGCTCGCAGAGGGAAGGATCTGAACTAAGACCCCGTAAGACAGGCAGCAATTGTATGGGTACGGAGTAGAGGATCAGTGAGGTATGGGATAATACTTAAGACAAAATCCAGCGGAATTTCAGAGGTTCCCGTCTTATTTACGAGAAAAGTGTCTTAGTACTTTCAGCTAATTTAAAATAAAAACGAAGAGACACTGATGTACACAGTTCATCTGGATTAACTTCACTAATGAAGAATTCAAAGGGTAAGATAAGTTCACAGGAGTAAAGTGGAGACTATCATTTTTTTTAAATTTACGATGGAAATTAGACAAGATTGAAATTCTAACGCATACTCAAAATATGTATTGAACGATGCTTTCAGTGCATAAGGGACATGATCGAATATGAACTTGGAAAGGATAATAAAGTAACAGATCAATAAGATATTAAGTGTCCGAATTGGGGTTAGAATCTGGCACCTCCCCAGACCAAGTTAGACGTTTCAGTACACGAACCAACTTCCTGAGTGACATTAGCTAGAATATACAATGTCCGTCTAATTGCATACATTAACAGTAATATCGGTTATTGTTTATAGAAACTTTCTTTCTTGTTCGAGTTGGCTAGTAATCATTTTAACAGTATTCATTCACTAAAACGAATTTCTATAACACACCGGCACTCGTGAGCAACGTACTGAATTATGAATGAATGTTTCGTTACTGAGGATGAAATAACTGAAACAGTTACGTAAGTTTTGTATTGGTACTAAATGACAGAATGCGACATAACACTTCTTCACTAAACTCTTTGCCACTATCGTACTCTCACAATTATATAATCTTCTTCCTTCTGCAAACTTATTAAATTTCTCCCCGTTCAACATTCACTTGGGATATAGTCACTAACGCGCGGAATGTACCGCAAAAGATTATTGCAGTTTTTTAAAAAAAATGTAATTTATATTTGTATATTTTTACACGAGTAGGTTTAATTTTCATCCTTCTAGGACATTTCTAACAGCACAAAGTTGGTTAAGGAAGATACATTTTCACATATTCTCCCACTTGGAGACCTCTGGAATTCAATTCGAGATAACTGGATAGATGTACGACGTAATCAAGTAGCTTAGAGACACAAACTACTGATCATTACTCAGGAGTATAGCCTGGGTCTGGACGGCGTATATGTTGTCCGTTTGCTCCGGGTGAAGCTTTTAGATAACATATCGATCCTATTACTAACACAGTGTGTCTCTGTTGCATTCCACTGGTCACCATCCGTTAGCTGCTCGGTATATAGCCAGCCCGGGGTAAAGTGTATACACGGCAATAAGTAGATAGGACACAATAGAAAATTCTATCTCGCATGATAGAATTAACTCGCACACACAAGCCACGACTGCACTTCAGCCCGAAGTATATTTATAACAGTTTTCCGGTGTTACCCCAGCAACTGGTTCTCAGTCGCTTTTCGCCACCTTTGCCAGTTTAATTCATCTTCAGGTGTTAGATTCTTCTGCTACATCACTCCTTCCACCTCCTTCCCCCACTTCATTTCTTGTCTACCTCTTATTTTTCTTACTTCCGTCGACTAGGTCAATATCCGCTTAGGCCATATATTATATTCCCCATGCGAAATACATATTGATAACATTTCAACATGTTATTTTCCATTCTTTCCAGAATTATTTCTGTTACTCCAATTTTCTCTAATTACATTTTTTTACTTTTGATATTTTCAATGTTCTTAGTGGTCATAAAAGTCTAACTGTCGGACTTACCCCGCAAAACAACTACCAAGGTCAAAGGTATACTCCTGAGTAACGAACAGTATTCTATATAAATTTTGAAGCTTTTTTTTAAATACGTTCTTTATCTGTTTACGCTCCCAACTCTTCTCTTACGGGAGTTTCAGCAATGGTCCTCAATATTTACCGTGAGCTGTAATGTGCCTAAAAAATCTAACTTAAGAAAATAAAACTACCTTTCACGTATTAGAAGTTTTGCATAGAAACCCACATCTGAATGTGTGGCGTATGTGTGTGCGAGTTTGGGCTTCAGTTTCACTTTCTTTATGTCATCCTGCTGGAACTTCAAATCGGAAAATTAGCTTCCATTGCCATTTCCCTACGAATACAAATCGAGTCTGTAGTCGCTAAAGTCGACAACTAGTTTGTGGGCAAAACTGTAACTTTTGGACCAGTAACTGAGCATAGTCAGGCCCAACTTCAGTGTGTCCAAATGAATATTTCATGTGGAAGATCTGAACAAATTTCTATGGTCGCAGAAATCCAGGCCAGGGGAAGTAATACTTTATTACAATTGGAAATCATCCAGATTTCTGATAGCAGGATGTATATTACGGCTGAAGTAAGCAGACCAGCCATCTACAGGGCGTTTTTCTTAACTAGAGTTTAATATAGAAAGGAAGACATTTCCTTCTTCGACAGAAATTAAAGAGAGGGCTGACAGTAATTAGCACAACAGAATGAATGACAAACAAGGTAACGAACTTATTTAAGACAGTGGGTTTTTGTGATAATGAGTATTGTTAAAGAGTATTTAAGTAGCACACCAACAAAAGCACATATATAGTCTTTAATAATCTAAAATTCACATTAAAGCACTTAAAACGCTCCTACATGTTTCGATCATACGATAATCCTCACGGAGCTTACTTTGTTCCTCGCTAAAGTTACAGTTTAAAACACTCAGTGATTTACTACGTTATATTAATTTGGTGCTGTGGCAGCATGTCGTGTGTCGTGTGTGAGTCGTACGATTTTCAACTGAGACCGGCTGTCGACGTGCTTGTTGTGCCGTGTAGCGTGAGATGATAAAGACTGTTAAAATGTCTATAGGGTTTTTAAAGTTATAAAACATTTAAGCGAAGTTTCGGGAAGATTAGGTACTTTCAGCATAGGTTGCCTTTCAGTTCAGTATCTGATATGATAACCCATGTCTCCGCGATCTGTCTAGAAACTTAAAAAACTGAAATACAATCATTACCAGCAGCAACTTCAGCAACGTGTATTAAACCATTCCATATTCTTTCTGTCTTAATGGGTTTTGGTCCCTCCATTTCCTAATTCGTCGACCTACTATTCTTCTGCCATTGTTCATTTAGCAGGTACATAGACAAAGAACTGAACTGAACTGAACTGAAAATAATTGTTTTCACTGTTGTTGGTGGGGACATTTTTAATTGGAAAAAAATAAGATATAAACGTTGTCATACGTGCAAATGAAAGAGATTGGTACCGCGATTTTTTTCTGCAACATACCGACTGATTTGGAAATACCTAAATCACTTGTAAACAAACAAGGAAAAAATGTTGTGCCTTTTATTGAGCTGATTTATTCTTCAGACGCTGACGGGCCCACAATCCACCAGGGCATTATGCGCCTTCTACGCAAATCAGGGATTGGGCCGTGTAGCTCAGTCGGTATAGCGACTGACTACGGGGTGGATGGTCCGGGATCGAATCCCGGTGGGGACGAGATTTTCCGCCCGTCCAGACCGGCCCTGGGGCCCACCCAGCCTCCTGTAAAATAGTTACCGGGTCTTTCTCGGGGCCAAAGTGCGGCCGGGGCGTGCTGCTGACCACTCACCCCCCCTCTATTGCCACGGTCATGGAAGAGTAGGGCCATACCTCTACCCACCCTCTGGGCCACACCGGGCCTGTAATGGGATCACTTTACCTTCACCTTTACGCAAATCAGGGATGAATAATTGTGTTCATAACTGCCCGCCATGCATCACTATTTCCTTCCAATTTAACTCTTCCCTGCTGGATTTCCGGCTACCATATTAATATATGCAACATCATTACAATGCATTCTACATGATCCGCCCAATAAATCTTCCTCGAATTAATCATCAAAGACCCATCTGGTAAAGATTATAACCTACAAAACTCCTCAGCAGGTAATTCTTTCTAGCTTAATCCTTTAAGGTCCATTGATCATGTAGTACCACGTTTAGCATTACGAAATCAAATATTTATGTGACTTTTGTAGATCTCGCAGCAAGAAGCGATTTTTTCCCTACACAGCTTTAGTTGAATGGTTTTTACAATCGAGACGAAGTGTGTTTACTCTGCGATAAAAGCCAAATCTTTAAATATAATTCCTGATAACTTTTGTCTTGAGCCGAAAAAATGTACTGTTAGGTAGCCAATTAAATTACTCTTTTGTTTCCGATCTTTAGGTGTGACGCTTAAGAATACAGCGTTGACGGTTGATGACTGAATGTATATAGAGCATTGGTCAAATGATACTGACAGAATCAGAGAGAAGGTTTCTGAGAAAAGTCTGTGCCAGTGCCACTCTGTCCACCACGTACTCAATATTGGATATCATGGGTCTAAACTAGGCTTCAGGGGTGAGAGACCGCTGACTAACGACCAGAGTCATGGCACGGCCCCGTCTTGTTTCGCCTCGAGCAATGTAATGTAAATTAAGTGACAAACGTCCATTGACTGACTTATTTGTATCTTAAAAAGTAATATAATTTACTCCTTCACTACGGCGCAAGAATGACAAAAGAAAGAATTTTCGCGAATTTCATATCACCCTGCCCTCCTGCGCATGATCGAGTGCACAAATTACATAAAAATGAGTTATAAAGTAAAGGCAAAGCAATCCTTGTACAGACCTGGACAGGCCCTCAGGGTTCCAGGAGGCTGTGGCTCCCAGATTTCAAGACAATCGGCACATTAATGTGGTAAGGTTGCCTGCCCTACGCACCAGCCACCTTTACTCCCAAGAAAATATTCCTGGTACTCATTTATATTAGAGGGCGAGTCAACTCCAGGGCCATAGTGCGCCCGGAAGGATTATGTCAATGAAAAATTGCAAAGACACCACAGGGAATCGAACCCGCGACCTTCCGGCTTGTAGCTTGTATTTATAAAGTAATGCTCTCAAATTTTACGTAATTCAAAGTAGAGCCGGAACAGAAATCTGGTGTTTCATTAAACCAGAATACAGCGTTAAGCTGCCGTTATGCACTAATTATATCGCCTGTAAATCAAACGGTTTGCTTTCTAATTAAACTGCAACTTCCTGTGTGTTCATTTTAATAGGGTATGAGATACGAGAACACTTATTTAAATTCTATTACTTGTTGTCATGAAAGTTTTCAGCGCCGAAGGCCATACGTTTGTTTCACGAGGTCCCATATATAAAGCAGCTAATATAAAAGTTTCATATTGAACTCCACAGTAGACCCCCGGCCGACGACGGTCCGAGATGCAGTACACCTATTTTGCAACTTGCTCATAGTAGGTAAGACCCACAGCTAACCGAATAAAACCCGTACTTATGACAAGCACATACAGAACAGATCCCACAAAGCAACAGTTTCAACTCAACACCCCTACCCCCCTCCCAAATCTCATCCGACATTTCCCACCAGTTTATTACTCCCCCCAGTAAATTAATATAAATCAAAATTTGATGATTCAGATGATCAAGCGCCCGTCCCATCAAGAAAAACTGTTTCCCGTAACGCCGGAGGTGAAAGGCCTGCTAAGTGGGTGCTATTGTTTGTGGTGTGCTTTAGAACGCAATTAATACGCGTTGATTTTGTATTAAGTGGTTTTTACCAAACAAATATTTGTAAAACCATGCATCATTACTCAATTATTATACCAACTACTGCACATATATAAAATTTATATAATTTACACATTAAAACAATAAAACATTAAAACGATCCGACATGTTTCGGTCCTAGGACCATCGTCAGGGAGCTGTATCGTGGCAGCATGCTGCCACGATACCCAACTGGTACAGCGAAATTAATGTGACTTTTTATAGTGTGACTTTATCAAGGACGATATGGCTCCCTGACGATGGTTCTAGGACCGAAACATGTCGGATCGTTTTAATGTTTTATTGTTTTAATGTTTAAATTATATAAATTTTATATATGTGCAGTAGTTGGTATAATAATTGAGTAATTCGACAACATGCACGGTGTGACAACGAAAATAACCATGCATCTTATTTGAATTACAATTAATTTTTATAGTACAAAATTGGTTTCCGGGGAAGAAACATGAATTTATATCACTGTGCTTGTAGGAAATCAGGGGTCGAAGTACTGTCTGGCATATGACTGAAGTGAGTGAGGAAAACCATGAAAATCCCCAGTCAGGATATGCAATGTTTGCTTGTGAAATCCGAAACATTCCCCTCTATAGTACGGGTAAAAGTCGTTCTATTTGCGCCATATTGGGCGGTATTAGCGACTTATCTTGGTCACAATAAAGTGTTACACGCTACCTTTCGTTAATGTTACCCACACCTGTACTTAACGAGGACACAGGTTTTACTGACAAACAAAGAAAAATATTATGTAAGGTGTAATTCGAAATCCAACACCAGCAGTCCCTCGTGACCCGCCCAACCCCTCGCAATAATCTACCTCTCACCTCGACTCATTAGCACCAATTAATATATCCGGCATAGGAATGTCAGTCAGCGCAATGCAATTCATCTCACGTGATCGCGTGCGGAAACAAGAGACAACATTAAACGACGCATTGATGTAACAAGATGTTATTAATAACGGCCAGTGGCGCACCAATTACGGGGTGTAAACTGCGATTTGTCAGAGTACGAATGAGTTGTTCCGTCTGAACCATTTTCACTGACATCGATACCTTTTAGTTTGGTCCGTCAGCAGATCCTGACGCCAATTTAATGTTTCTTTGGGGAACGTACGTGAAACTGCCAACCAAACAACCACATGTTTAATTGTACTGTACCCAATACACTAATTTTGAGAAGTTGTGAGTCCCTCAGTGCCGATCCCAGTGGCCGCGCGGTCTAAGGCATGGGTTTGCGGCCGCTCGTTTACAGGGATTGTGGGTTCGAATTACGCCGGGGGCATGGATGTCTATCTCTTTTAAGCGCTCTGTGTTGTCAGGTAGAGGTCTCTGCGTCGGACTGTTCGCTTGTCCAGAAAAATCCTACCGAGTGCGATACGTCCAATACGTGTATTCGTGAAACCCCGTAAAGGGAGGCCATGACCCGGAATCGGGTCGAAACGTCAGAGGAAAAAAAGGTTTGTCCTTCTGTTAGTCGACAAATTCCTCACTGTTCACCGAACCAACAGATGTTCGTTCCTTACTGTACTCACAGAGCACGCCACTGGTACAGGCGCTATCAGACTTAGGCAATAGTTGCGTTCCAGAATATACGGCGCCAGTCGAATTTTACGAAAGTCGAAACTGAGTATATATTATATATATATATATATATTTATTTATTTTTATAGGTGTATGTACTTCAAAAAGTCCAGTAGAATTCCAAACTCCAAACTCCAAAACAGTACGAAAGTCCCACTGCCTGCGTTATCGTCCAGCAATATTCTTCTGCCGACTGCGTCTCACTGCACTGTCATTCTCGCAAGACAACATTTGGCGCGTTTTAATAATGTTACTGTAATTTTTTTCTGAAAACTTCATAAGTATGAACATGCTTAACTTGAAGTTGCGTAAGTCAGAGAGTGACTGTACGTTGAATCAAGCGAATACAGCAAAGAACAAGTACTCTTCTTTAACTCGCACAATCCTGTCATTTGCACTTTATTTTCCTGGTCTCATTTTTACGCTGTCCGGTCAGATTGTTGTTTACTCAAAAACAAAAAAAATAAGTGAAGACTCATTCCCTTTTTAAGCCTACCTTTCTTTCTAGATGACGAGTGACGTAGGCACAATTCGTAACTGAGCAGTCTCGTGTATCTCCTCTTTTTCAACTGTTGAACCCTCTGCCCAATTTTCACGAAATATTATGTCACAACATGGCATTCCAAAAAGCCTTACTTTATGAAGGTGTTGGAGGCACAAAATTTCGAAATGGGAGCGACTATGTCGACACAAACTTTTAAGTCCGAAAAATGATGTACGCCACTTTTGTTATAGTAACACTTCTGTGTAACGGAAAATGGCAATAAAACGCCTGTTCGAATACCCGTTTGGCTTTCGTTCTGATGTCAACAGCAAGTTTCGTACAGTTGATGGTGAGATTAAAACACCAATACGCGATAGCCTTCAATGACATGTTCTTGGTGCTGAAGGTTTGTCACGAAGCTCCAAGACGATATGCAGGGAATCGCTGGCATATCTCCACTCACTGTTAACATCGTCACGTGATGGAAGTTACTGATGAACTTCACAGTCCGCTTTATCACTATGGAAAGCGATTCTGGAAACCACAGAGCAGGAATCTCTGCACGGTCCAAAGCCCAAAGTGAAGTTTTGAGGAAAAAAGATCTACCGGTACCACGAATCGAATTACGATTTCTGATTACTCAGTACGCAGACCACTGATTGTAAAAGGTAAAACCATCCCATTAGAGGCCTGGAGGGGCCCTGTGGGTTCCAGGAGGTTGAAGCTCCCAGATTTCGAGACACCTCAACAGACAAAGGTGATAAGATTGTCAACCCAACGCACCGGCCGCCTTTACTTCCCAGGAAATATTCCTGGTACTCATTTCTATTAGAGGCTGAGTCGACCTCAGGGCCATAGTGGGGCCGGAAGGATTATGTCAATGAAAAATTCCAAAGACAACGTCGGGAACCGAACCCGCGACCTTCCGGCTTGTAGCGCAGTGCCTCAACCAACTGCGCCACCGCGTACCCCCAGACTACTTACTGTACCGGCTACATTACCCTGCCTCCGTGCCATATGCAAGTTTTGCAAACATATCGTGCTTAAACCTGCAATTATCTGCCAGTTTTTTCTTAGTTAAATAAAAACAGCGTAAAAATAATTGCTAGCTTTTTTTAAATACTGGAAGACGTGGATTATTTTTACAGGAAATATAATGACGTGTTACTTTGATGTAGTGGGCTGCACCATGTTTCATCTGTAATGAGACAACGTAAAGAAATCTAATGGATGCTGGGGATGACGCGCATGGTAGCTTCCCCCTTTTCGTCTGCTCACGTATTTCCCTCTAGCCCGACTGCACTTATTCAACCAGTCCGAAGTCCTTATGATACCGCAGTTTACCTCGTGCTTGTTGCTAACCACACCCTTGTGAGGAGAAAGACTGGAAGAGGATGCAGGAATACACATAAAGAGAAGCGAAACTGCTTGAAGGCGATGCACAGGGGACCCAGCCACGGGTCCGTAGCAGCAGTTTAACGCCCGCGTGTGTGTAAATAGGTATGTATGTACAATGCATCGTCTGTTACAGTTGAAAGACATGAGCCGACCACAAGAGAATACCTACGTACGTGTATGTGTGAAGCAGCTCTCGAATTCAGAGACCTGTGTGGAATCATATTAGCATAAATGACAGCAGAACAAAGCCGACATCGCCCTAAATCACCTTAATTTGGGTGGCCGCAAAACAAGCATGTTGCTGGTCCCACGCTGCTCCGGCCAGACATCATAGTAATAGGCCTACTGAGGCAAAGCAACGTAGAGGGCGGAGTGCAGGCAAGTCCAGTAGATCAAGTACAGTCGTAAGTATTTCATGGCTTAATGTCTGGACCAGTCACTTCTCTAGAAAATCAGGAATAAATCTGCTGCCATCGGATTCAACTCGGTGATGTAACGTTAACACATCATAGTATTTACACTTCTTTCTTACACTCCTCAATTTGCACCACGCCATTTTTGTTGGTTTTCTATATGCTATAAAACCTGGTGGGCCCGGTAGCTCAGTCGGTATAGCGACTGAGCTACCGGGCTGGAAGGTCCGGAATCGAATCCTGGTGCGGACGAGATTTTCCGCCCGTCCAGACCGGCCCTGGGACCCACCCAGCCTCCTGTAAAATGGGTACCGGGTCTTTCCCTGGGGTAAAGTGCGGCCGGGGCGTGCTGCTGACCACTCACCCCCTTTCAATGCCACGGTCATGGAAGAGTAGAGCTATACCTCTACCCACCCTCTGGGCCACACCGGGCCTGTAACGGGAACACTTTACCTTTTATATGGTACAAAACCTACTTAAAAAAACTCACCACCAAAAGGTTTTAACAAATTATTAAAAAAATGTAACGACCCAAATTTCAATTACTTCATCCGTAAACAATAGTTAAAATTAATGTTTTATCTAAGGTACACAAATTACGTAAATTAAATTGCAGACAGTTGTATGATTGTAATTAAAATGAGTTGCAAGGCAAGTTTAACCGGACGATTTCCCAGTACATGCGAAGCCTCTGTAAAGATAATAAATTAATATTTATTTACTGCAGTTGGGTTTCCACCCGGTGGCAGTGGTCGGTAAACTTGTACAAAAATAGGACAGAGACAGCTATACACAAAAGAAGAAACAGTACACAAAACAATACAAAAACGAAGTATACACGAAATAGAAAACAAACATACAAAACAAGAAAGCAAATATAAAAAGAAACAGAAACACGTAAGGCGCGTTCACAAAATATTGCGATGTAGTAATTATGTATAACAAATTATTTCTGAACACAGCAAATTGTTTAAATGTTGTACACAAGATAACGGCACGAAATCCAACGTTAAACTCCGCTGTACTTCAAATGACATAATGTCACCAACGGAATTTCTGTTTAGTATGGAAAAGAAACCAACTAGATATCACTTTGTGTTATCCTTTATTTCTCCTTTACAAGTTCCTCAACATGTTTCGGGCAACCATGTGTCCATCTTCAGGAGCTGACGACTGCGTAGTGTTATCGCCACGTGTTGATGTTGTGCCGTGGCTGCAGGAAGGCTGTCAGAACCGGTTAGTAGGTATTGTGTCCATTGAGGAGTTCGTAGCTCAAATGCAGTTGTGCTCCTCACTGGACACACTAACTGCTAACCGGTTCTGACAGGCTTCCTGCAGCCACGGTACAATACCAACACGTGACGATAACACTACGCAATCGTCAGCTCCTGAAGATGGGCACATGGTTGCCCGAAACATGTTGAGGAACTTGT
>Ga0123354_10014486_pt1 | contig 12282 bp, 9 predicted proteins | sample TergutLab28metaG_2_FD_97872 | JGI IMG/M metagenome (GOLD analysis project Ga0123354, IMG submission 97872) | Labiotermes labralis P4 segment gut microbial communities from Petit-Saut dam, French Guiana - Lab288 P4 | ecosystem: Host-associated > Arthropoda: Insects > Digestive system > Gut ... | reverse complement strand
CCAAATGCAAGGAATATAAACTTACTTTATTACATGTTAGAATATCAGTCAGAAGTAATATTACGTAGATTTTTGTGTATCTATTAATTTTTCTTTGTGTTATATTTTCCAAAACACGGGGTTTTGCCAGTGCCATGCAGCAGCTCTGTTTATGTGCTGAGCAAACAGCACACTTCCCATTGCTGCGCTTCTATTTTCGTTGTTTGGTGAAACAGGTACTATTTTATTAATTTTGAGCACATTCTGTAGATGGTTAGCTGGATGCGTCACCGACGGTCCAATGTGTTGCGATTGTGTCGGTGCTGTGGAGGTTGAGGCGAGTGATTCGTCCTCTCCTCTAGCCTTGTCGTCTTCTGTCTCTGCTGGAACTGTCATTTTCTTAAGGCAGGCAAGTATCGGTAATCCATTGACAGCACAGCCTGTGTCGTTTGACTTTGGTCTGTGGTGTATTTTTCGTACAGTACGAAACTGTTCAGGGCAGCCATCTGTAGCAAGAATAGTGTAAATTATTGGGTCCACTATCCCTCAATTTTGCCGTTTCGTTAGAAATCGAACGCCGGCCGCTGCGTTCCTCTGACACCGTGCGTGGTGTACTTTCTTCTGGGACAGGGCCGAGCGGGGGAATGCTACGCGTTAGTTTATCGTCGCACCGGTAGGTGACGTCATTAAGTGACATGTGCTGAAATCTGCTGACAGACATGATAAACAGTCTCGTACCGATATGGCGCCATTCCAATATCGTTGTGGTGCAGTGATGAAGAAAAGATTGGTTTCTTCCATTCTGGCCTTAAATTTGACGCTTTCAGCCATTGCAGGTAAGGGCACCAGTTCTTCAGTTTAAGTTGATGTATTTCACTGCAGTCTTTCGTAACCTGAAGCTTGTTTAGAGTTTGAATCCGATGAAAGTAACCTCAAACAGCTGGCACAGTAACAATTATAATAATAATTTTATTAATAATCCCATAGATCCATCTTTGGTTACAGATACCACTGGATGTGGAATTTGCCCAAATACAATATACAGTATAGCTATGTAAGTCACTATACATTGTTAGTACTACTGACAAATACAGTATTAGTAAATGAAGCAGATAATTGTATCATTAACATACATTACAAGTAATTAAAGTGAGACACAGATTATGTAGATGTCATTTCCATAACGCTTACAATGCAGAACTGAAACTTAAGATTTAACACTGTTGAAATATTCTTCTGGAGTGTAGAATGATTTAAGGTGGAGATATTTACCTAAGTCCAATTTGAATCATTTAACATCACAAGATAATTTTTTTTTGAGAGAAGACTGTTAAAAACTTTAATGTCAGAATAGTAAGCCCCTTTCTGATACAATGATAGGTTAGCCTGAGGCTGATGAAGGTTAGAATTTTGCCTGGTATTAAAAACGTGTATTTCTGGAAAATATTCTTACAATTCACAGTGAATAGCGAAAGAGAGAGTATGTACTGAGACTGTAATGGTAGCATCCTCAGTTTCTTAAACAGTCCTCTACAGGAATCCCTTGGTCTTGACCCAGTAGTGATTCTAATTGCCCTATATTGAAGTTGAGAGACATGAAGACTGTTTGAAGAATTGCACCAAAAGATTATCCCGTAACTAACAGGGGAATGAAAGTAGGAATAGTATACAGATTTCAGTGTATCCTGAGACATAAATGGTCTAATGCATGTAAGTACATAACATGTCTTACATAATTTAGGTGTTAGCTGAGTAATGTGATCCATCCAAGATAGGGAATTTGTAATAACTAATCCAAGAAACTTTGTGTTTGAAGTGTTTGCAATGAACATATTACTGTAGCCAATGGACATTTCATCCACAGAAGTGTTTTGTCATAAACTGCACATATTGAGTATTTTTTTAAATTTAAATATAATAACTTGGCTGCAAACCATTTGTTTAATTGGATGAACACAGATGTGATTTCTTTATTGAAATCCATGTGGTTAGAATGAGTGACAATTAAACTGGTGTCATTGGCAAAGAGAATGGGTTTAGATTTATTTCTGACTAATCTTGGTTAGATCATTTATATACCAGATGAAAAGCAGTAGACCACGTTTGGGCCCCTGAGGAACACCATATCAAATTTTCCCCCATTTAGAAAAGATGTCAAGATGGGAATTTTTACTTGTTACTATCACTCTTTGGTACCTGTTTGTGAGGTAAGACGTAATTTTTTTAATTTACCTCTTATGCCATAAAATTCCAATTTTGACCATACAATATCATGTTCTACACTGTCAAATGCTTTTTGAGGTCACCAAATATACTACCAACTATTTTTTTAAATTTAAAGCATTAATTATTTCATTCATTAAATTAAAAGTGGCTGTGTTAGTTGATGAATTTGTTCTGAAACCAAATTCTTCATCAGCTAATATATTATTATTAATTAAATGTTGGTACATTCTTACATAAAAAATCTTCTCGAAGACCTTAGAAAATGAGGGTACAAGAGGTATGGGTCTGTAATTAGACATATCACACCTATCTCTGTTTTTAAATATTGGTCTAATTACAGCATACTTTAATCTAGTAGGGAATATTCCAGAGGATAATATTTTATTACAAATGTGACATAGTGGTGAACTAATATATGGAGAACCGATTTTTAGTAAATTAATAGATAATTCATCGTAACCTTGTTAGTTTTTTATTTCAAAGAACTAATTATTTTTTCAATTTCTTTAGTTGATGTATATTGGTACTTTATACTTGGAAACGGTTTGTTAAATGTTTGATGTAGGTAATGTAGGTAATCTACAGAATTATTATTGTTTTTATTGATAGCACTGTGATTTTTTTCTTGTTATAGACAAAAAGTAGTTGTTAAAAAATCGGGGTTGTTTGAAAGTCGTAATTTATATCTACATTAATGTTCAGCTGGTGTATATGTTCGTTTTGGCCTTTACCCCAGTTAATGTTCTAGTAATGTCCCAAACGGTTTTCATTTAATTTTTTCAAGTTCTCAATCTGCTTATTATTATGACGCTTTTTGGCTTCCCTTTTGACAGTTGGCAGAATTTTGCTATGTAATTTATGCTTCTTTTTTAATAGGAGATTGTTACTATTCTTACAAAGTACATACATGAATTTATTATTCCCGTAGTAATCCAAGCATTGCTATTAGTCTTAGTAATTAGTTTTCGTAGAGGGAAACTAGAATAAAATACTCTTAAATAGGTATTCAGGAAGGAATTTTAAATAGAATCAACATCATTATTTCCAAAAACATTGTCCCATGTTTCATAACTCACCTTAACCTTAAAATCGGATATTCCATACTTGTCAATATTCCTTATGAATGTGGGTTTACTATTCTAAATTTTTTTAAATTATGTCATTTATCGTAATTAGCTGAGCATCTTGATTGGCCAGTCCATTAACTAGTGGAGAGATAATATAATCTTCAAATTTAGAAACGTTGATTAAATATGTTATTGATAGCAGTGACTGAATTATTCTGGATTCTGGTTGGAAAGTAGACAGTGCTAGTGACATTATAGGAGATTAATAAAGAATCTAGGAGTTTTTTTTGTGTTCAACAAGATAGTTTATATTTATATCTCCACAGATGATGAGTTGTGTATTACTATTTTAAAGTAAGTTGAGTACCATCTCTAGTTTATTAAGAAAATTGACAAAATTATGAGAAAGTGCTCTATAAATGGATAATATGCAAATATTATATGAAGTGTCAGATAGTTAAACAGCACGTAACTTCAGTATCCTGGTAGAGTGAAAATTTTCTTAAGTCAACATTAATAAAATTTAGGTTCTTGTTAACAAAAATACATACGTCACCAGTTTTGAAAGAGTTTCTGCAAAATGAGGCACCTGGAGTATAAACTGTCAATCCGAATTAGTTCAATTTCACGCTGATTCAAGTGATGTTCGGTAAAACATAAAATATGAGGAAGATTAGAATATAAGAAGTTTAATACATCACTAGATTTCCATCTTAAACCTTGAATATTCTGTTCATAGATTTGTAAGGCTTCAGTAGTGATATTTTTAAATGGCACAGTATTATCCAGCAAGTTTGTTGGACCTAACAGTGCTGAAAAACCTCTGGCTTAGTGGTTGCTCTTATGTTTCTGGTTACACCCGTCTCAGTGTGTGTTAAGTTATTGTTCACTGCACTGTCCTTCATGAACTTATTTACCATAAAAATCTCCATGTCTGATTACTGGAGTTCTCTTTAGTCTTCTTGACATTCCTGTTGAGTGTTGAGTTGCTCATTACAGTAATACTCGTAGTGTTCATCACAGCCTCTGATGGGACCTGGCTTCATGGATTTTTGGCCATTCTTCTTTTGGATTTCCTTCCCAATAAAGAATTATGGGGATATTCTTCATTTGTCCATGGGCTGCTTTATATTTTTTTGCTATCATTTCTGCCACTTTTGCCTTACCAACGATGTTTAGATGCGGTGTAAAATTATTTCTGTTAAGGTTGATATATCATATTTTCGCATAGTCCATTGCCTTGAAGATCTTCTGTAATTTTCTATTGAACACTTGAACTTCATTATTAATGCGTGATGTCTCCTGTAAGTCATGCCTTTGTGGTGCTGCCAATGCTATGATATTTGTATTACTCCTGTGATTTATGAAGTCTTTCAAGTGTTTGAGTCCAGCTGATGTTTCATTCTTATTGGCATCATTCGAGCCACCCCACATGACTACAGCATCATCTTTAGTTAGTGTAAGTATTTCTTCGCGCGCGCTAAGGCTGTAACATTTGCCAGACCTGATCCCACCCTCACCGCTCCACTAACCTCATATTATTTTCCGAGGTAGTTTGATGTCTCGCGAGCACAACCTCTCGCATGACTGTCTCTTATTATGACGATTTTCTTTTTTCTTTGTTTGAGAAACCATTTAATATTCTTGCTTTTACCTTATTAACATTTTCATGTCTTTGAGGTGACTGAAGTTTGTTTTGGAGGTTACCTAAGACTGCGTATCAGTTAATTATTGTAGGGATCAGCTGTGATTGATGCAGTGGTGTTTTTCTATTAACTCTGTCTTTGTTGGCAGACACTAGTTTCCATTCATTAGAGATGTCATTCCTTGAGTCGTAATTCATTTCTCGGTTCGTAACATTTTCTGTAGTATTTACCACGCTGTTGGCAGTCTTGGATTTTATATCATCTTGGAGCAGTTGAATAATTTTCCTTGCTGGGCTAAGCTCTTGGAGAACTGTTTCCAGTGTATGTTTGCATTGAACACAACATGTGCACTCAGTTAATCTATTTAAATTATTTAAATCACTGGTTTCTGTATCTAACACAAGCACGTTTACCACAACTTCCGCCTGTTGGGGCAGTATTGCGCAACACATTGTTTACCCCCCCCCCCCACTATATTGCGTATGATTGTGCAGAAGCTACGAGAATTAAGCATATTTCAAACAATCTTAATAATAAGGAGACAAAGATTGGTTTGCTTTCTTGCTAAAAAGGAATCACAGAGTTATCCTAAAGAAAGTAGAAGGTAGAGCGTCAGTAGAATCAATTCTTTCAATCACGATGCAGTGAGAATATACCTTGACAGTCTGGAGAAACAGAAGGTCGTGGAAGGAAAAATTTGTAGTGCAGATGAAACGTGAGTATATCGCTGAGTGCAATAGTGGCACAATCCAAAACTGCTCATTTGGAGTTTGTACTACGATTCAGATCAAAAATGCAACAGCTGCACCCGGCAATACTGGCGTCTAGTGGGGTGCGTTTCACCTAACAGTGTGTCGATATTATATTATATTATATTATATTATCTGATACAGTAGTTATGTTTTTGCGGCCCAATCTCGGTATAAACTCCAAATGGTAATGTTTGGATTCTGCCACTATTTCATTTAGCGAGCGATATACTACTTAGAAACCTACAGCAATTTTAGAGCCGAAAGTCCAAGAATAGGTTTGTGCGACTGTTTCTTAGGACCAATGTACCATTTGTGTGCAGTTATGCAGTTAGTGCATCTGGTAATTTCGTTCCACGTATGTTATTCAAGGATGTCTCCGCAGTTTGGAAAGGGTTGTGCTATTGGAGCTGGTTATTCGTGCTCCAAAAATTGGTGGATTAATGAAGAGCTGTTCTTACTGTAGCTTCAGTATTTTAAGAATTGTATCGGCCGAACTATGAACCAGTAAATATTGTACTGGACAATCATTGCAAGTTTCATCTCCCCCCCGAATCTCTAGTTACTGTAAGGATAGCGGAATGATTGATTGTGGTCTTCATTCAACCTGACACTTCTGCCGTGTGCAGCCAATTAGTGTTACGTTTGAAGAACCCCTGAAAAATCCGTTCAACAGGGCGAGTGATCGGTACTTGAGAAGACGTGCACATGAAGAAATGACACCGTACGGTCCAACTTACTTTCCAACAAAGGCTATCTGAAGGTTAGTAAAATGGAAAAAAATGAATATCCGGCTTCAGAGCTGCAGATGTTTGCCTACTCAACCCAGAAATGTTATAAGAAGCTGAGTATGAATTGAATGAAAATGATAAACAGAATAACATGGAATCTGAAGGAGACAGTCCTTCAGTGATTTCTGTGACAACACAAGCTCAAAGAGGAACACATCGTTATCATTTGTTATGTATGTTAGCGAAACACAAGAGAGAGCTGACTGAAGCAGTGGATGGTGTCAGGTCGGAAATTCACTCACCTGCAGTACCGATCTCTAGTCATAACACGCTGGGGCACCGCAAGCCGGGATCCAGCTTAGCGACGACGTGTGGCAGAACGTCAGAAGACGTCGTTGCGACTAAGCTGGTGGAATCGCTGGGACTGCGGGTTCGAATCCCGCCGGGGGCATGGATGTCTGTCTTGTATGATTATTATGCGTTGTCACGTAGAGGTCTGTGCGACAGGCCGATCGCTCGCCCACACAAGTCCTACCGTTTATGTATGTGAGTGTGTCACTGAGTGTGATCAGGTGCACCAGTAAGACTCTATATTCACAAGAGGTCTAACTAAGAAGGAAAGAGCTTCTCCTTCATTCATTCATTCATACATATTTGTGGCGTTGTAATTAATTAATTAATCGGTTAAACACACGGAAAATTTGTCCTTTACTTTAGGAATGTAAAATACGTGATTCTTGTTTGGGGAAGTCTGAGTTCTTAGCCCGTGACCGTAACTGCCTTAAGTATTCTCATTTAGCCCTTTTACCATGAAGTCTCCAACCCCATGGAGCAAAGTCCTTCTTGTGAAGCCACTCGTTGCACAGCTGTTTAAGACATTCCGCGCAGTTTATGGAACCCGACGGTTCATTACTGTGTTCACAGCATTGAGCCATATTAATCCACTCCACACCAGCCCAGGTATTTAAGGTCCCTTTGATGTTGTCCTTCCATCTACATTTAGGTCTTCCACATGGTGTCTTCCATGTTTTCCCCACCGAAATAATCATATTTTATACATTTCTGCCCTCCTCCGTGTAACAGCCTGCCCCGCCCCTTTTATCAGCCCCATAATATTTCGTGAGGCGTACCAATCATGAAGCTCCTGATTACGAATTTTTCCCCGTCTCGTAGGCCAAATAATCCGGGCGAATCCGATGTCCATTGTTACCTTTCGTTCCGTCCCGGGCAAGCCTTTGACCGTCCACCCCATTGCTGCAGGATTCCTTCCCGTTAGTTACTCGGCATATTTGCAATTATCGTGCGTATCCACCAGACGTTCGCTTTCCCCACAACCCGAGAACACACAACAGGAATTTGATACGCGGCGGTATGCAATATCTGTGCAGAGACCACTTGTTCTGCATTAGGTTCTCGATTGGTGCTGCAGTTACTGCAGGCAGATGCCAGAATAGCGCCTCAGATTGCGCCACCACAGAATCATTCCGCAATCATTTCGATTTACACCCGCTAGCCAGCCTAGGATGCTGTACATCGGTACACAGATACACCGTGGGGTCAACTGAGTAGCATTTCATTCTTAGGCGCTTCGCAAAATGGCGAAAAATTACTATTAGCTTCGTCATTTCTGTCTGTCTGCCTGCCTGTTCGCATGGAACTCGGCTGCCGCTGGACGGATATTCATGAAATCTGATATTTGAGTATTTTTCGAAAATCTGTTGAGAAAATTCAAGTTTCAGTACAATCTAACAATAATAACGCACTTTACATGCAGACCAATATACATTTAGGGTAATATCTCTCTGTATTCTTCTTCGAATGAGAAATGTTTCATGCAAAATTTGCAGAGAAAATTACAACACATATTTTGTGTTCAATAAATTTTTGCCGAAAATAGTGCCGTTTATGAGATAATGTAGAAAAATGTGGTACAGCAACGGACAGGTCAGAGATGACAGTATAAAACAGCGCGTGTGCATTGCATGCTTGATAACTCAGGCTACAGGCACACACTCAGAATGTGTAACACTTATTGCTTTTCCACGACAACAATGGTTATGCGAACGCTCCTTATTATTACGTTGTACGTACTTCGCCTGCCTTGTTAATTTCCATTTCGTTACCAGTGTCTGCGGAAGGTGATCTGGACAGCAGCTGTGGATCGTCTGAGTCAGTAAAGTGGCGGTGGCTGTGCAGCGTTTTGAGCTGCCACGTAGCGTGTCTGGTTTTGTTATTTGTACTGCGGACTGTCTGTCTGTCTGGTGGGACACACAGCATCACATTCTTGTGTCCTGAACACAACGCTCCCTTTTGACGCTGGCACATACACCAACACATACGCACGCACGCACGAACTACACACATACACGCATTTCTCACCCAGGGGTGCTACAAACACATTGTACTGTTCTGTGGCCTCTGTTGTAATACTGACTTTAATTTATGCATCGCGTTTTGTTTTGTTGTGACCGTAATGGAAGCCTCTCGAATCCAGTGAAGCTTTTTTACGTTCTATTTCTTTGAGAGTCATTTTAATATTATCCTCCTTCCTACGCCTAGGCCTCTCGTGTGGTTTCTTCCTTTGAGACCTTCCAACTAAAATTTTGCATATAGGTCTCATGTTTCTGTTTGCATGACCTTGCCCTTGATTTAATCACACAAATAATGTCTACTACAGAATGCTACAGAATGTCTGCTACAGGACGTCGTCTGCTACAGAATGTCTGCACGTTATTCCCTCTCTTGATCCCCCGTTAATGCCACATTTCAAGTCCGCCCCTAGTGCGTCTACGTTAGGTGCCTGTCTTCAGGTCAGTCAGTCAGCCAGCCGGGACGCATCCCTTACAGTTCGCAGTTCACAGGTCAGCCCTCTGTCCGACTGTGCGGTCTGAGGGACTGCCAGTGACGTCAGATGACCCAAGAATAAGTAAAATATTAGAGACAGAGACAGACAGACCATTTGTCATAGCGATACAGAACGAGTGCAACTTCATTTTGTATTTTAATGTTGACGTAGGCTACAAATATGTAATTTTCAGTGCGATTGAAGGGATGTTTTCTGCGAGATCTTGAATGCCAGGTCACGAAGACCCAGAGGAGATAGAAGTATGGCTCTACTCTTTCTTTAACCTCTGCGCTAGGTAGGGTGGATGGTCAGCGCCAGTCCCCGGCCGCTTCACCCCAGGAGAAGACCCGGTATCCATTGTATAGGAGGCTGGGTGGGCCGCATGGCCGATCTGGGCGGGTGTAATACCTCGTCCCCACCGGAATTCGACCCCCGAACCGTCCAACAAGTAGCGGGCCGCTCTACCGACTGAGTTATCCCACTTACGGACGTCCTGAATATAGATGATCTGAAACTGTGTTCACTGTAATTCTAATAATGCGGTGCAGATATGCCGAGTCGGAGAAAACCCGTAAATATCGGATGAGCGTCTCTAGGTACGGACGTTGCGGAAGAACCTGAACCTTGCGTCTTGTCGCAAATTCGTGTGCAGTGTATGTGGGTGTGAGTGTGGGTGTGTGTGTGAGCGTGTGTCTGTGTGTGTTTTGTGTAACGACATTCTGTGTGTAACATCCATGAATTCTTCCTGTGCACGAACCCAGACCCGGTAGAAAGCGGTCTGTGCCTTTCGTTCAGCAACCTGTCGGAATTACTGTCCTGAGTAGCAAGTGATGATGACCTGTACGCCGCAGTGGCGGTAACATGGCTCCAGACACATCTGCTGCAACAAACACATCACCCCTCCCTGAAACGGAAATAATTGGATGTCTGTGTGTGTGTGTGTGTGTGCGCTCCACATGACAGACAGCTGCAATAAGGGACCAGACACACGCACAGTTGCCATGTTTACTTCTCCCCTTACTCCGCTGTAGCACTAAAAATTCGCTGAAGTTCGGAATCCCAGCTGTGAAATTACGAATACCAAATTTTAGATCATGGGTTGGACATGATGCAAGGCAGGGACAGGGGAAGTATCATGATCTGCACTGCAGTGTGCGGTAGCACGTGGGGCTTACAAACCATCTTGGTGAAAAATTGCATTTACAAAATGTCCCTCAGGACTTCGGAATGTGGCGGATATTGTCGTGTCACTGCGAGGCGTATTTGAAACAGAAGTGTTGAGGGTATCTGGATCTGGGATACAACCAGCAGTTCCGGTATAATCCAAAGCCGACTTTGTTGCTGCGCAGTTCTGTAGTTAAAGTTCTAGTTCCAGTTCTGCATACGTATTAAGTTACTCTTGTTTCGTTTCTGTGAAGACCGTATGAAATGCAGATTCTTTACACGTTCAGTTTGTTGCACATAACCGCAAATATTCGCATCGCCCTGCTGTTAGCAGTTTTTCACGTACGGCCACAATTTAACACACAGTTTGACTAGCAATGTGGCATGCCTAGCTGCAGTGCTGTTTTAGTTATCATCAAACGTACGGTAAATAAAATGTTCGCGTGAACAGCACGTTGAATATTTTTATTTTACGAAGATATTACCTCGACAGCGGTTGCCTATTTCAGCACCCTGACGCACCTCTCCCTAGTGACTATTTCTGTGCAGTCTGGTTTAACCTCCCCCTTCTTTTATGATCGATAAGTTGTGGATTTCCTCTTTTCTTGTGATGGATATACGGGAACCGTATGCGTATGTATGTATGTATGTATGTATGTGTGTGTGTATATATGTATGTATATATGTATGTATGTTTGCATATATGTGTGTATGTATGTATATATGTTTGTATGTATATATGTATGTATGTTTGCATATATGTGTGTATGTATGTATATACACGTATATCTGGTAACCCTAGCTGTAGTGTCTGTATGGAAGCTCCAGTCACAAGTTCTTGGAACTTTTTATGTTAGCAAATTTAGTTTGAACGTTGGCTGGCTGCTGCAGCATTCATCCTTGAACTTTGGCCGTCGTCCGTAACGATTCCGGTAGTGATTTAGAACTCTTGCCTGAATATTTTAATAAACCCAAAACGGAGCATGAAACAGAATACTGAAACATGTGCATATGCAGGGTTTCATTTGGAAGCATGAAGTCGATAGAACAAGAAGGGTGTGCCGCTGTGTTTGGCATTAAAAAATGCCACTTTGTTTCTGTAATGCTGAAGGTGCCCTGGGCCTGTTTAAGCAGTACGCCGTAAAAGTGTAGAGGGGAGTGGATGCCTAGCTCCAAGCAGTCTTAACTGAGGCAGTAGGCGGCAGTGGTAAGCCTCACGCGTCGTATGTTCATCCTGTGAATATGTTCCATCTGCCACTATTTCATGAGCTTCTCTGTGCCTCGTCAGTAGTTGCGTGGACACGTGACAGGAGTCTCTGCGAACTCCAGTCCGTCGAGAGATGGCGGTACGAATTGCCTGCTTGCCTACCCAGTTGATGTTGGCCACGGAAACGCGATTCTAGTTAGTCTGGTGGAACAGACTGACGGTCAGAAAGGAAACAAACGTTATTCGAAAGAATGTAACAAAAGCAGTAATAAACTTAACAGTACAAATGCGAAGTCACCACTTGGCGCAGTACATTCACTGCCCTATAAAAACAACGAACTCAATCAGTACTACTCAGCCAGCCGGTCTCCTGTCGCCAGTACACACATCCATCAATTCCACTTGTTCCTCGCCACTTGACGCACTCCCAGTTTACCACAATAGAAGCACCGTACCAAAACTTGACTGTCTTCACGTTTGCATACGAAGCCCCTCACCTTTCCTCCAGCTACCCCCGCAACACAACCCTCTCAGGAGGAAGTCGGAAACACGATACAGCAATCAAAACACCATAACATTACGTAACAAAAAACACCATAAGAACCATATTAAATATTCTCCGCCACCACCGACCTCCCGAGATTGGGGGGGGGGGGGGGGTTGGGCAT
>Ga0123354_10014483_pt1 | contig 12283 bp, 6 predicted proteins | sample TergutLab28metaG_2_FD_97872 | JGI IMG/M metagenome (GOLD analysis project Ga0123354, IMG submission 97872) | Labiotermes labralis P4 segment gut microbial communities from Petit-Saut dam, French Guiana - Lab288 P4 | ecosystem: Host-associated > Arthropoda: Insects > Digestive system > Gut ... | reverse complement strand
GAATAAATAAAATAAAAATAGCAAATACATAACAAAACAAAAAGAATACAAAAAATGACAATAATAATAAGTAAAATAAAAAAAAAAATATAAAAAAAAAAAATACAAAAACAAAAAAAAAAAAAAAAGAAAAAAATAAAAAAAAACCTTTAATTACCTTTTTCACAAAATTTTTGAATTAACAAAAAAAAAAAAAAATAAAAAAAAAAAAAAATGGATGGGGCCCCCAAAGGGGGGGGGGGGGGGGCTGCAGAGTTGCAGCCTTCCTCTCCTCTCCAAATCAAAATTTAAAAAACACAGATTTTGCACATGCAATGACATCAAATGTTTCACGTCATTTACCCTTCACCAAAATCAGCCACCGAAACTGGCTGATGACTAGTATATTAAAATTTAAAAAATGTAACGTTGAAAACCGTATGACATCTCAGATAAAATTAATAAAAATAACAGACATTGTTATTTACATTAGGTGGGTCATGGAATATACAGTTATATTTATACATATATAAATACAGTTGCAAATAGTGTTATGTTATAGTTATACCCATGACATGATTTTTATAACATAATTTGTACAATAAAACATAAATTTTATATATATATATAGCTGCAGGGTCCCCCCCACCAACGAAAAATTTTGGGCTCTGTTTACTGCAGACCTGCTGTACCAAGTTTCATTGAAACCCCTTGAGCTGTTTTGAAAGTACACAAGGACATACAAGGAGAGCCTCACTCATTGTAATGACTGTTTTATTAGAGCAGATGCAAGTGACAAGGTTTACCTCTTCAAGCAGAACCTCTGGACTAATTCCATCCTTCTGGTAGGTGAGCAGAAAAGAACAACAACATATATCAGCTCTATATTTTAATCCAAAGTTATAGTACCATCAACTTAACGCATTTACGGAAGTCAACATTTTACAAGAAGGGTACACCCTGGGAAATTAATTCATTAAGGGAAAATCAATTAAATTAATATTAACTTCCCATTGAATTAAAGTTAATGCAATGCAACTGTGGGCTGGGTAGCTCAGTCGGTAGAGTAACTGACTATGGGCTGGATGGTCTGGGATCAAATCCTGGTGGGGACACATTTTCCACCTGTCCAGACTGGCCCTGGGGCCCACCCAATGGGTACCGGGTCTTTCTCGGGGGTAAAGTGCAGCCGGGGCATGCTGCTGACCACTCACCCCCTTCTAGTGCTGTGGTCATGGAAGAGTAGAGCTATACTTCTACCCACCCTCTGGGCCACAACAGGCCTGTAACAGGAAAACTTTACCTTTTTTTTTAAATGAAACTGCAACTAAAGAAAGCCACAGTTTAAGTTTTCCTGTATTCAAAGTACACTTCCTGCAGTCTCATCTGAAGCTCCACACACATAATGTATTATTCTGCTTCACATAGTGTCCTTGATGTATTTAGCCACTACTGACATACAAAACTTCGATTTCTACACATTTCAGATCTTGGTTTGCCACTGACAGAAATTATTTTGTCCTCCCATTCACAATGATGTCCCTAACCACATAACGTAATGTAGCATGGCTGTATCTATCATCTCACCATGTGCATTGGTGAGAAATGCATATTGCAGGTTCTCTTTGTACTGAGAATAAGAGGTGTAATTCTGCAGAAGTGCTTATGAAATAACAAATTGCCATGGTGTTGCACAGAAAGAAGTCAAAAGGAAAGGAATCCATTCTGTTGTGACCTGAACATGTGAAGTGTCTTTGACAGTACAGAAAGCCTTAATACGAAAGAGGGACGTTGGTCAAAGGCACATTTGAATAAAGTAAAAGATATGAAGAATTCCACAAACCAAGAACTTGGTAAGTTGTTAATACCACAATTCCAGGGTTTTAATAACGTTGTCTGGGCTGTTTCAATGTGATATGCCAACTATGCATAGAGACAGAGGGGAACTACAGAACATTTTCGCGTAACTCGTTTCTCAGATCACATCAGAACCCAGCGCCTCCAAAACATTAAAGAGGAATGCTAACCAACACAAAGACAAATACCCTACAAGTACACTGTATCAGAAACAAGATCAACGTACTTACACTCTGCTGCCCCTGCATGCTTCGTGCCTTACGCAAACGGTTCTTGCAAGCATCCAGATCCAATCTGAAACCAGCAACAAATGCACCTGCAATGAAGTATTGGTGGCTTTTGTCCAACTAATATTCCTTCATATTCATTGTCACATATACAATTTAAAAATCTGCTACAGCACAGCATGGATTTAAATTTCATTTAAATATTTTCAAGTTTGTAGTAACAAGTGTTTATTTTAAATGATTCATGATCATGCACTGATGATTTTTTATGAGAAATAACCAATAAGTGCATGTACACTGATAACATGAAAAATCTACATATCAATATAAGCACTTGTTGGTTATTTCTCATAATTGTTTATTTTCTGAACAACACAACTATACAGATCTTGTATACTGATTTTTATCCGATTCTATCACATGTTTATACTGCCTATTTCAAGCATCAGGTAGGAGTAGTGGTTCACAAAAAGAGTAGAAAGGGGAGAGACCTCTCGTTACAAACAGTGGGAATAAAATTATTGTAAAAGTATTATTATTATTATTATGAAAACAGAATAGTAAGCGACATTAAAATTAATATATGGAATATACTGCTACACTTTATAGGAATTTCAAGTGTTTTGAAGTAAAAATATACACTGCAATATAAATATAATAATATGATAAAATGGAGTGGAAATGTATGTGCATTCTGTATTCATTAGTCTGGTATACTGCACAGTATACATACTTATATAATTTTTTTGTGTGTTTAACTTAGTATACTCTTGAAGAGGATATACTTTCTCATCTTGCTTTTTGGAACACTTGTGTTCTCTAATGAAAGGCATTGATCTTCTGGACATGTTGCTGTACACAGAAATCAGTAATGTCATCCAGTGTTGGTAGACTGCAAGATGAATTGAAAAAAAAAAAGTATATACACACACACACACACACACCACGTAAGAGATGGCATGTCAACCAAGACATAGTTACATGTTTTACGTTTACAAATGATCCACTACTTTAACCTGTAAGTTATGGGGTTGGTATAAATTTTAGCACATGGTTTATGAAAAATGTTATTATAAGACGAAAAAAAAAAATTAAATCATGAAATATAAGGCATTTTGTGGAAAATAAAACAGAGATTATGTAGCACATCTTAAAAACGCAATAAATTTCCTTCTTGTCTGAATACATAAAATTGAATTCTAGGAGTTGTCTTTTACATGAGTTTGTAGGGTTCACATATGTAAACACAGGCCATTTAAAGGTTAAGTTTCATGTTTCACAGCATTATACACACACAATTCTACACAAATCCACAGCAGACTGGAGACACACATGAGTACATTAAAGTCTAATGTTTCTGATGTGGATCCTTGTTTGACACCAAGCCTTGCAAGATAGGAAAATAATAAGCTTCAACTAAAAGAGCAACTGACAAAACTGAATGATAGTTCAAAACAACTAAAACAAGCAAAATATAGTGAGAAATGGTTTGTCTTTAACTATGCACTGAAGGTGTAAGAGCAATAAAGCAGGTAACCACATTCTCTGAGGTGTTGCCACACTCACACTGTACAGAGATTTCCTATTACAGCAGCAAAAAATATTCCTCAGTATAGCACCATCTCTGCTAGCTGGCACCAGCAAACACCTGTGACTGTACAAATATACCAAATCCGATATAGAACAATGTTGATTTGTTTCCACAGCCAGCTGCCTTTAATAATTACCGATAAAAGTACATCATTAACTACTATCAAAACATATTCAGATAAGAAACCATCTACACTACCTTGGGTTGTGGGTTAGGTTGACACTTGGGGTGCAGCAACATACAATTGGCAACATACCAAAACTACACAGGTAAATAAACCTGCTACATGGAAATAAAAAAACTACATAACATGTACATTTTCATGATTTCTGGTAAAGTGGTATATATATATATCCACCCCTTTCCTCCTGTTTGGCAGAGTTTGTCAACTGTTCCAATTATAATTTACATATTTTCCTCACAGTGTCTTTGAGTAACTTACATACCCAAATACACTTCACTTTGAATTCTGCTGCCATAATCTGTCAACCATTATCAGCTGTGCTGGTACAGCATGAGGAATTGGACAGTGTCAGATGGCAGTGAAACAAAAGACATGTGCGCTTACAGAGAACAATATTATCATGCAAACCAGCAAAATATATAAATTTTTTCTCTCTCTTTTGTTGTACAACTGACAAGAAAGACAGAGTTCAAGCACAGAAATAATAAAGATGAATGCAAGATGGCTTATGAACAGCTACAGCAGACTGCATCTGTACAAGATTTAAAAGCCATTTGCAAGGCAGAAGAATGTCATTACTATAGCTGTTCGTTAAAGGTCACATATAGCTAATTAAGTAACCTGCTTGAAACAATAAATAACTTTGTAAAACATCTAAGATTAATGTAATTAATTTTATCTTGATAGTCTGGGCCCCAAACAGTAAAGTAATGCAGATTCAGCCCATAAACAAACAGGCTGTATCCCATACATGTAAAAATATTGCTGAACTTTAAATGCAATGTGACGTGTCTGCAACTGCTATTAGTAATTAGTAATCTGCTGCATATTATAGGTACAGCAGTTTATTGGCATTAAGAAGGGGAAGTCTTGCTTGTTATATCCGAGGACAAAAGTATCAGTAAACAAAATAAAGATGTGAGAACATCCCTTCAAATGAAAGTATTACCTTCCATTTTGGAAACTAAAAAATTCTTCCAAAACTGCTTAGACAGATGTAATGTTATCAACACACTGTGTGATATCCCTCACCAGACACCACATTACCATAAATCTGGGGGCATTATTTCTGACCTGGCATTGATTAGCCACAGAATAATGTAGTTTAATGTCTTAAGTTCCTGAAGGACAATTTCAGCAACTACATACTTAAAATCACTGTGCACTGAAAAGGCCTAGGCTAAGATGCACACTGCAGACATCCTGATTAGGAAAAAGATTCTGATATTTGGCAAAATGCTATTGTGTTACATAGCAGTTTGTAGAAACTGGACCATGCAAAACTAGAGAAATGAATAATTTTTTTGTTAACATTCATGCTGCAGGCTCAGCAATAATTTTCACACTGTTTTGCAACAAATGACATTGTCTGTGACCAATAAAAGCAGCAGGAACTGTTAACATAAGTACTTAATTATCATGGTAACAACTGAGCCACACTGGTACATCTTGCTGAATGTTTCTTGTGCTGACGGTACCGTTTGCTTTCCAGCAGACTCCGTTCCTTTAATATTATCTTCATCTCTCCCTCCAGGAACTTCCTGAGTGGCTGGATGTAGCAATGTCCTGCTGAACTGATGAATTCACGCTCATTCTGACCTAGCCTCTGTTCACATTGACCCACCTTGATTAATGCACTACCTGAGAAACATTAATAAACAATACACATTGATTACTGTGCTGATAACATGAACACAATTCCACTTACATCACAATTCCACAGGGCTAGCAGAAATTATTATTACACCTGAAATTACATTACAGCAATATTTTCACTACAAATATTCATAAAAAATAAACCTAGGTATAATCTGAATTAATTCAGTTCAGAAACTTCTAACACCAGCATTCATTATTTGAAGCCAAGGACATACCATATGCTGTACCCGGTCCAAATTCATTTCCAGCCTCAATCATGTCCAGACCAAGATACTCAAGGTTGCTCAGGCGATTCGGGCGTTTCTTCTCAATCTTCTCAAACAGGAAATCCTCGACTCTGTTCCCTGCATAAGTCAACATTTTTTATTTATGAAGGTCAACATAAAAAAGGTCAAGCACAAACTGTAACAGTCCAAAGAGGACCGGAGGGGGAGTAGAACTATAGCTCTACTCTTTAACTTCTGCCCTAGATGGGGGTGGGTTGTAAAAGCCGCATCCCATCTGCTTTACTCCCAGCAAAGAGACCCAGCACCCACAGTATTGGAGGCTAGGTAAGCCCCCATGGCTGGTCTGAGCAGGTGCAAAAAATCTCACCCCTACCAGAATTTGATCTCTGGACCATCCAGCCCGTAACGTGTTGCTGTACAAACTATGTTATCTCGGTCCATACATTTACTATGTATTGGTCCATTATCTGGCCCAAACATTTACCATCTATTGGTCTATTATCTTGACACGTCTTGTTACAGACTGATGTGGCTTTCACATCACTCATTTACTACAGTTGTTCCTTATACATGTATATGGGCAAAAACCAAGTTCTAGTATTGAGGTGGTACAGTACGAGCATGGTTTGGCACATAAACCAACTGTAGCTAGTTTCTGATGTTTCATGTCTTTACCACCATAGATAAAATTGATTCTAGGCCACATGCTCCTTAGCAGCCTTATGTATAAATCATATTTTCTTTGCTGTCATACAGCAGCATAAGCAAACATCAAATCTTGTCTCAGAGTTGTGAAAACAGCTACACAAGCATACGAAATACTTAAAACCATTTATAGAAATGACAGTCTCCTCACATGTCTTTGAATGGTTTGAAACATATAGGAACGTGATGACCTTGAAGATGATTTAATGGGTGGGCAGCCATCAACTGCTGGAAATCTGGAAACAGTTGTGAAAATTCATGAACTGGTGGCCACAGACCATCAAAATGAGACTAAATTTGATGGAGGGTCAAATGCACATGAACTAAGAAATCATTCATCAAATCTGTCATGAAGATTTGGGGAAAAGAGAAGATCTGTACAATGTTTGTCCCACATAACCACACAGATGAGTTCATTCCTGACAGTACAACCCTTCCTGCCAAATCACATTGTGTTGGGTATTTACTACTTTATACACCAGACCTTGTGTCGGCCAACTTTTTTTTTTATTGTCTAAAAGTGAAAACTGTTCTCATATGAAGACATCTGAGGATAGTCACAACATTAACAAGAATGTAAATGCCGAATCAAAAGCAGTTCCTTCGGATACCTTCAATGACCGTTTTGTGCAACTTATAGAAACATATATTTAAAAACACACTGCAGTCGATTACACTTGCAGGACCACAAAACATTTTTTTCTTATTCCATATGTATCTGTCCTTCAAACAACCCCAGAACTTTATATTGTTTGACCACATACATGTACATATCAATGTATTTTTGTGACCACACAGCCTATTTGTGAATCAAAATATACAGGCTACTGACATGTAACCTGTGCATGAAGGCAAGTGTCAATTCATTCAAGGTACAGGTGATATAGGTTAAAGTACTGTGCCATCATACACACAGAGGATAATTACATTAAACATCAGTCAGGATATCCAGTTTCTTGTGTGAGATTCAAACTGGGAACTTCATGGATTGTGATGGCATGTTTCAACACATACATATATTTGTGCACACACGCATGTGCACACATACACTCACTCACTCACACACACACACACACACAAACAAACAAACACACCATGTTACTAAAGATTGCAAACCAGGGTTTGGTGTGAGAACTGCTTCCGTATTCCTTAAGATTTTCTCTGTCCATGTTTTAGTCACATCAGAGCGCTCAGCAAGGTTCTCAAAATGTGCATCAAGCTCCGTCTTCTCTGATGTTCCCAGTTTCTCTTCTGTTAGCTAAAGTACACAGTGAATCACAGACAATTACACTGACCTGGGCATCTTGGAATCTGTTCATGATACTGGCTGTTCTCTAACAGAATGGGCCACAAAAAGAAGCAGTAATGGAGCACAATCACAACCTTCATAATTTATGCTTATGACCAACCACTATGAACCAAGAAGGGGACATAAATTTTTGGTTGGAACCCCATGGAGCAGACCGAGGTGCAGGTGGGAGGATAATGTCAAAAGAGATATTAGAACAGTGTGTGTGTGTGTGTGTGTGTGTGAAGTTGTGAACTGGAAATATGGTTGAATGATTGGCTTTTGTAAACACTAAGAAGAACCTGAAACTAATTCCATGAAACAGGGTCCTTCTTGAGAAACTGACAATTGCTCAGACAGTCAAGAAATTCCTTGCCTTTCATGGAATCTAAGGGTTCATTTCCATGTTCACAAAAGCCTACCTATGGACCCCAGCCTGACTCAGACACAGACCATACCCTCACAGCCAATTTCTGTAAGATCCATTTAATATTATGATTCCAATTACATCTAGGTCTTCCAAATGGCACAATTTTGTGGGAACTACTCACCCAGTAAAACAGTTTCACATTCTGCCAAGACGTAAACCTTTTAAGCAATACGTATGATAACAGATATTGTAATGTGGTTACAAGTTATGTACAGGGTCTAAATATTGTAAAGTTGCTCCCAACTCACAGTCATTGTTTTTGGTAACTAGGTTCTGTCTCTTTCTTCATGCTTTCCCTATAATGTCTTTACATGATATGACCACCTCAGCAGCCTTGACAACACAATAAGTTTTGTAGACAGCATGTACTGGTTTAAACTAATCAATAGATGGTGAATGCCATCAGATTCTAAGAACTCTACTCAATGGACTAAAACTTACAACTATCCTGAAGGTTAACCTCTATCCTACTTGGGTGGATATTTAAATTTCAGTGCATGGTTTATGAAAACCATACTTTCACGCAGAAAAAGATAAAATTATAAAGCAAATTGAACTTTGTGAAAAATAAAACAGATTACCCTACATGTCTTAAAGTGCAGCAGATTTCCTTCTTACCTAATTACACAAAATGAATTTCTAGCAGTGTTTTCCTACATGTGTTCACATATGCAAATGCAAGTCTTTAAGTTAATATTGCTAGTAGAAATTATATGTCAACTGATTTCAATGACTGTGTGGAAACAATTTCACAACTGGTAGCAGCAAACTTTGGCATCTTTACCATGCTCCCAGGTTACATACCACCAAAGCTGTTGCAAAATTTGTCTATTTATATGCTTAATTACATCAAACATAAATATAACATAAACCAAATTAAACTAAAGTGACATAAACTCCCATGACAAAAGACGGCAAAATCATAAATGGGTGATTTAATTCAGGATGTCTGGGATTTGATTCCAACCATGGACACATCCTGGTATTAATCTACCACAAGACAGAAATATTCAAGGATTTTTCTCATTACCAGTACGTCTAACTGGGTGTGGGACCCACCCAATCTTCCTATGCAACATGCACCAACAGGACTTTCCTCAGCATTACAGACTACAGCATAAAGCTGACCACTCACCTCAACCAAGGACTCTGTGAATTGAAGTATACCTACATTGCACCACACTCCTACCTGGTGTAATGCTTAATAAAGAGGGCCAAATTCCCCAGTAACCTTAACTGTGGCTGAACATTTGTTGCAGAAATATAAGGCATGTTCAAACACAAGCAAAAATATTTGTTTTAATGTCAGCTTTACCAGCCGACATGTCATTCCAACAGCAATATTGATGCAAATCACTGTGAAAGCAAATAATGTTGGGTACTATGTTTGATCAGTATACTGTCAAGAAAATGGTCATACTAAGCTTAACCCTTTAACCATTAGCAATGAAGATGCATGTACTGCCAAGTGTGTGTTTAATGGTACTAACAGTCACAGAATTGTCAAAATAAATGTTACCTTCTGTAGTGCCCGGTGAACTGAAAAAAACTTTAAGATAATAACAAGGATGACCAGTATTGGATTGAAAATCAAAATCAGTTATTCCTAAATATGAAAGAACAGCTGCATGCATTATGTAGCAGTGAATTATAAACTGCTGCTCACCAGGTAGCTAACAATCACTGTCCATTTCAAGTTAAAAACTTTGTGTTGATGGAAAGAAAGGAATGTATCATGAATATTTATACCACACTTTACTAATGGAATACAATTCACACTGTTAATGTACACGTAAAATAAATAAGATCTCACGAATTTCTTGTCCCCAGCATTACACATTAAGTTGGAAAGAGTTTTTGTTACAAATCAAAATTATCAGTTACAGTACCTGATGGGAACATCGTTTATGATTATTTTTGGCAATTTTTTGTATGATCTGTCATTGACACCAGTTTGTATGTTAACATACTTTTATAATGATTACAGGACACTGCATCTATAATACCTTGCCCAGCCTTTGCGTTAACAAAATATGTTGCTAAGAAAACCTGTAACCTAAAATAAGTAACAAAGAATCAATGAAATACTCCTCCCAGTAACCTTTCCATCGCTTGTAAAATACAGCTCAATACCTGTACAACACGGCTAAGAGCCGTCCCCGCGTCACGGACAAGTTTTTTCATATTAAAATCCATTTCTGGCTTAGGGAAGTACATTTAGTACCGATCTTCAAACGTCAAAAAAAAACACTTTCCCACCAAACCGAAAACTATAAATTCTTATTCACAGGGTTGCACCAACTAAGCATTTGTTATGACGTTCGTGTAAATATGCCAAGAGATGGCGCCACGGTTGTAAATACTGTTTCGAGTCATTTTTCGTGCACGAAGATCTTTGCCGTACCAACCAGTGAAAAGCTAACGGATTAGAGTGGGACACCGGCCTCAGAGTGATAAGCATATAATAACTAATCCGTGTCTGTTATTTTCACGGGTTTACCAAATGTTTCAGTGGTAAAGAAAGGCATATCTAGCTATGATTTCCACAGACAAACCGTCAATTGATCCGTTCGTTTACGCAAACTGTAAAGGGATGTAATGCAATCATAAATGCTATAAATATTCTAGTCTTTAATTTTAAACGTTCTTAAAATACAGCTTGGTAAATGTCACCGGCAAACCACGACAAAGAAATTCCTACCAAAGACACTAAACTGCTAAATAACAACAGCTATATCTCTGGGCGTACCTAATATCAACTATCACTCACAAACCAAGTGTATCTCAACGAATATCCATGCATTCCATGGATACTAACGCGTATGTGCGCTACGACAATCCACTGAACATGGATCAGACATTGATAGTGAGTCACTGCATATGACGTCAAATTCCGCCACGATCGTAATAATTTCCTACATTTGCATTCATTTTGTACTTTAGTTGAGTATTTCAGTCACAATAAAAATTAAAGGTAATAATAGCATACGAACCATGTCATGATGTTTCATGATCAGATATATTGTCTAAATGACATTTAAAAAGATACGCATATACTTAGAGGTATTTTTATATTAATATTATCCCTTTCTGTATTGGAAGTTTTATATTTGTTGTATTTTTTACTTTTTTCAAAGATGTACCTTAAAAACATACTTGCATGCATGGTTCTGACCAATGGTTGATTCTATATAAGTTTATATGATATAGGTTTTAGATTTACAAGTATATCTGCTTTGAAGACTTGTATATAGGGCTAATATGTATATGGCCATAAGTAATGTCTTTGTTGATTTAACCTTATGACATGTTCTACATACAATCATTAGAACGATATATGTTTTGGACAAGTTCTATATCCAATGTTTGTATTCCAGCAATGGTTTGTACAATTATCTATAAATAAATAAATACATTAAAATACTATAAACACAATTAAATACAGTCTCAAATTCAAATCGAACATGGACCAGTTCCAGCAATTAAAAAACTATGGCAGGACGCACTCACAATATTTATTACAGTTATATTTCAAATTTTTTGTCTATTCATCATGTTACTGAGCTGCTGTCTCTTCATTAATGAGTGTTGTGCACTACCTCTCCCTTCATGATCACATATCCAGTACCAAAACCCTTTCGGTACATTATTACCATCATTCTTTGAATTTTGTGCTACAAAGCTTATGACACTATTAACTTTTTGATGCCTAATGTCAACTATAGTGGTTGTACCGCACTGCTAACCTCTAAAGTTGCATTTTATATATTTATTCAATAAATATAGGTACCGAATATTTTAAACATGGTGTATACTCTCCGTTTTTTTTTCTCTTCAAAATGCAGTTTGTTTCATAATTCTAACTTGTTTCGTTCCTGTATTATTCACATTTTATATACAGAGTGTGCTAAAATTAAAGAAAATAATTCCGGCGTCAAAAAGTTAATCTGTCAAATATTAAATCACCTACTGTATAAACTGGCAAGAGACTTGGTATCGTTTGGACCAGAAGAGGGACTTTACCCTCGATTTGATGTTACTGTAAATCACTGTCATGGTAGATTTCAAGTGTACATCTGTCAAACAAGATCGGCTTTTAATGTTGTTGTTGTTGTTGTTGTTGTTGTTGTTGTTGT
>Ga0123354_10014480_pt1 | contig 12284 bp, 9 predicted proteins | sample TergutLab28metaG_2_FD_97872 | JGI IMG/M metagenome (GOLD analysis project Ga0123354, IMG submission 97872) | Labiotermes labralis P4 segment gut microbial communities from Petit-Saut dam, French Guiana - Lab288 P4 | ecosystem: Host-associated > Arthropoda: Insects > Digestive system > Gut ... | reverse complement strand
CAAGCTCGAGGGCGAGAAGATGGCCGTGAAGAATTCGCGCACGATAATAATCCGCACCAGCTGGCTCTACAGCGCCTACGGCAACAATTTCGTCCGCACGATGTTGCGCCTCGGGGCGGAGCAGAGCGAGGTGCGGGTGGTGGCCGACCAGTGGGGCTCGCCCACCTCGGCCCACGACTTGGCGGGGGCGGTGATGGCGGCTATAGAGAGGCCTTCGTTCGGGACGTTCCACTATTGCGACAAGGGTACGGCCACGTGGGCGCTCTTTGCCGAGCAGATCATGATGCTGGCGGGGCTGGAGTGCGAGGTGAAACCCATAACCACGGGGGAATATCCCGTCGCGGCGCACCGCCCGGCCTACTCTATGCTCGACACGCACCGCTTCGAGGCGGCGTTCGGGGTGCGCATCCCCGAATGGGAGATGTCGCTCGAAGAGGTCGTCGACCGGCTGACCTCCCCGATGAAACCCGCCGAAACCCGCTGAAACCCGCCCCGCCGAAAACAGAAAGCAAATGCAGATAGGTAAGAAAGATATCCTCTGGAGCTATGTCGCCCAGGGGCTGCGGTGGGGAAGTTTTTTGATAGTCCTCCCGTTGGCGCTCAACAGGATCCCTGCCAAGCAGATGGCTTTCTGGTACCTTTTCACCACGGTCAACTCCCTGGTCATGCTGTTCGATTTCGGTTTCTCGCCGACCATCGCGCGCAACGTAACCTACATATTTAGCGGGGCCAAATCTTTGCTTAAAAGAGGAATAGAGCGTAGCCCCGAAACAGCGCACGGGGAGGCGCGCACGGAGGAGGTCGACGGGGAGCTACTCTCCCGGCTCATCTCCTCGGCAAAATATCTCTACCGGTCGCTGGCTATTGTCTTCGCTGTGCTGATCCTCTCCGCCGGGACGTGGTATGTCCACAGCATAATGGTGAAAAACGCAGTGGAGGGCAGGGCGGAGATATGGACGGCATGGGGGATAATGACCGTCAGCATAGTGGTTTCGTTCTACTACCTCTACCTGAACGCCCTGCTTCTGGGGCGCGGGTATGTGCTCAAGTTGCAGAAGGCCACCGTCGTCTCCAATATCGTGTCGCTCCTGGTCGCCTTCAGCGGCCTTATGATGGGCTACGGCATCGTGGCGATGGCGGTCGCTTCGCTTGCCACACTCATCGTAAATCGCTATTTGTGTGTCAGATATTTCTTCGACAAGCCATATAAGAAGCTCATCGCGAAAGTTGACAGGGACGCCGCACGCGAGGGGCGCAAAAAGTTGCTCGGCACTTTGTGGTTCAACGCGAAAAGATCGGGAACTGTAACACTGGGCGGCTTTTTGGTCTCCCGTTTCGGACAGTTCTTCGTTACGAGCTTTTTCGCGCTGGCCGTGGCGGCGAAATACGGCCTTACTATGCAGGTCATCCTCGTCGTGTCGGGCCTGGCCGCCACGTATACGAACGTGATGATGCCGAAAATAACATACGAGCATTTCAACAAAAACATAAGCGAGGTACGCAGGCATTTCGGGCTTATGGCGACAGTGGTCTTTGTAACTTACGCGGTCGCCTGCGCCGGATTGCTTTTGGCCGGCGAACCGCTGCTGGAGTTGATCCGCAGCAAAACGCAGCTGCTGCCCTCCTTGCAGATAGCCTTCCTGTTTTTGATATATTTTCTCGAAAGCCAGCACAGCGCGTTTGCCAATATCCATTCTATCGACAATCGTATACCTTTTGTCAAACCGGCGATCATATCGGGCGGGGTGATGCTCGTGGCCACATTCCTCGTGATGAAGTTCATCTCGGCCAACCTGTGGTACCTGATGCTCATACAGTTCGTCGTGCAGGCGAGCTATAACAACTGGAAATGGGTCTACGACGCCTGCCGGAAGTTGAAGACAGGCTATTTCGGATTTTATAGAACCGGATTTTCCGAGTTATACAGAATTGTCAAGCGAACATTGATCGCAAGATTATGACAACTTCGCCCGAAACAGGGATCGTAACGGTACTTTACAACAGCGCCCCGGTGCTGCCCGGGTTTTTTGCCTCCCTCGCCGGGCAGACGTTCAGGGATTTTGTTTTGTACATAATAGACAATGCTTCGCCGGACAACTCTTTGGCACTGGCGCGCGACCTTGCTCGCGGGGCGGACTTCAAGGTGGTGGTCATCCCGCTCGAGGTCAACGCGGGAGCGGCCGGGGGGAACAATGCGGGGATAAGGCGGGCTATGGCCGACGGGTGCCGGATGGTGCTTTTGACCAATAACGATGTGGAGTTCGCGCCCGGCACGATAGAGACGTTGCGTTCGGGAATGATCACCATCGGGGCGGACATGGCGGCCCCAAAAATATATTTTTACGGCACCGACATCATCTGGTTCGCCGGCGGCCGGTTCCTGGCCAACGGATGGAATTCCCACACCGGCCGTCTGAAAGAGGATAAGGGCCAGTGGGATACGCCGGGGCCCACCGGGTTCGCCCCGACGACCTTCCTGCTTCTCCGCAGGGAGGTTTTCGAGAAAACGGGGCTTATCGATGAGACTTATTTTATATATTGGGAGGACACAGACCTAATATACAGGGCTTTGCATAAGAAAAAGTTCGCGCTATGGTACATTCCCACGGCGGTCGTCCATCACAAGGAGAGCACGACCACCGTGGCCGGCAGCGACCTTCAAAACTATTACCTCTACCGTAATTTTATCTACTTCGCACTGAAGAATTACGGTTTCCCGAAAAAAATCTATGTGCCCATGCTCGCCCTGCTTTCAGATGTCAAAATGGTGTTACAGTCGAACGTCAAAGGGGCGGCCTTCCGTTTCAGGGCCCATGTCGACGGGGTGAAGCTCTACTGCGGCCATGAAGTAAAAACCCGCTACGCTCATCCCTGACCGTGAAACCGGAGTGCATATATGTGGGTTACGAGCTCGACCGTTCCGGCGGCGGGGTATGTTCGCGTGTGAACAAGCGTTTGCTCGAAGATAGGTTTGCGGGCGGGGTGGAATATATCGAATTCGACAGGCGCCAGAGCCTGTCGGTGAAGCTGTGGCGGACGGCCGGCGGTTATCTGCTCGGGCTCGACCGCGCCATTGCACGCCATATTATGGAGCGCATCGAAGCTGCCGCGCCGGGATATGTTTTTTTGAATTTTTCGCAGCTGGGACGATTGGCCTGTCGGATCAAAAGGAAATTCCCGGAAGTGACGGTGATAACCTTTTTCCACGATATCGAGGCGCTGTTTTGCTGGAGGGCCGTCAAAGAACTCGGGCGCCCACAGAACCTGCTCACCCTCGCCGCGACCTATTACAACGAGCGGCTGGCCGTGAAGTTCAGCGACAAGACGATCTGCCTCAACGAGCGCGAGGCGCGCGACATGCAGCGCGTTTACGGCTGCCGGTCCGACCTGCTTCTGCCCATTGCGCTGCAAGACCGGTTCGACCCTGAGCGGGCGGAACTCGCGGCGACGGACACCTCGCGGGTGGCCACCGCCGGCAAAGAGAGGCGGCGGCCCAAAGGAATTTTTGTCGGATCGCTTTTCTATCCCAATTACGCCGGTATCAAATGGTTCTACGCAAATGTCGTCCCATATATCGCCGCCGATATCGAGGTGGTGGGCCTCGATTTCGAGAAGGTCGGCCGCGAGTTCGACAGGCTGCCCAATTTCCGCATCACCGGAACGGTCGATGATGTCGATGCCTACTATTATGACGCCGATTTCGTGGTGGCCCCCGTTTTCACCGGCGGCGGCATGAAGGTCAAAACGGCCGAGGCGCTGATGTTCGGCAAGACCATCTTCGGCACTCCCGAGGCTTTTGTCGGATATGATGTGGATTTCGACAGGGCCGGCGGGCTGTGCCGGACTGCCGGGGAGTTTATAGAAAAAATCAACTCGTTTTCAAATGGGAAATTTAACCCGTATAGCCGTGAGTTGTTTCTGAAAAAATACTCCTACGAAACAGCCAGGGCAGCGTTCACAAAATTCTTAACCCCATGATCTCCGTTTGCATGGCCACCTTCAACGGGGCGAAATATGTCGCGGAGCAGGTCGCTTCGATATTGCCGCAACTCGGGGCGGGGGACGAGCTGGTCGTCTCGGACGACGGCTCGACCGACGGCACCGTGGAGATAGTCCAAAATTTCGGCGATCCGCGCATCAGAATTTTGGAAAACCGCCACAGAAGGAGTGCCGCCGGCAACTTCGAGAACGCGCTGCGCAACGCCGGGGGGGATTATATTTTCCTCTCAGATCAGGACGATGTGTGGCTCGCGGGCAAGGTGGAGGCGATGCTGCGCGCATTGGAGGGCGCCGACCTGGCCATCCACGACGCCATCGTTACGGACGGCGACCTGAACCCGCAGGGCGGCTCGCTGATGGAGCGCACCCGCTTTCGCCGCGGCTACTGGCACAACCTCGTAAGGAACGGATATAGCGGCTGTTGCATGGCTTTTCGCCGGTCGTTGCTCGAGCAGATATTGCCCTTCCCGCGCCGAATCGCCATGCACGATGTCTGGATCGGGCTTGTGGCGGAGCTCGGACACCGGCGGAGCCGAAGGGCGGGAGGAGAGGCAGGCGAAAAGGTGGCGGTGGTGCCCTCGGCGCTCATCCTGCTGCGGCGGCACGGGGCCAATGTGTCTACCGCAACCGGGAAAAGTACTCTGTCCATTGTGGAAAAAGCGAAATATCGGGTATATTTGCTGTCCCAAACGCTCAAAAGGGCCTTCTTTACACGATGACCACAGCAGGTTTAGTTCTATACAAAACCCCGATAGATGACGTGCAGACCGTCCTGCGGTGCCTGCTCGAGGGCGGGATCGCGAAGGTCTATGTGGTAGACAACTCCCCTGCGGACGACCTGCGGGAGATGGTGGCCGCGTTCCCAAAAGAGATTGTCGAATACACCCACGGCCACGGAAATGTGGGCTATGGAGAGGGCAATAATATCGCTATAGAGAAAGCCGTGACTGCGGGCTCCCGTTACCATATTATAATAAACCCCGACGTGGTGTTCGACAGGGAGGTCGTCGCAAAGATGCGCGAATATATGGATGACCACCCGCAGGTGGGTGCGCTCACCCCGCGGATAGTGAACTCAGAGGGCGAACTGCAATATCTGTGCAAGCTGTTGCCATCCCCGGCCAATCTGCTGGCCCGCCGTTTCATACGGTTCAATCGCCTGACCGCGAGGCTGAACCTGGATTTCGAGATGCACGCGAGCGGATACGACAAAGAAATGTTCGTGCCTTTTATGAGCGGATGCTTCATTTTTGCGCGGGCCGAAGTGCTCGACCGAATCGGGGGTTTCGACGAACGGTATTTCATGTTCTGCGAGGATATAGACATCAGCCGCAGGATAAACATGGCTGGCAGCACGACCGTCTACCTGCCCGGGGCGCAAATCATCCACGCCCATAAGCGGGAGCCGCGCAAAAACATCACACTCGACAGGGCGCACATGCGGTCGGCGATCACATATTTCAACAGATATGGCTGGTTCTTCGACAGCTACCGCCGCAGGACAAACCGCGCGGCCCTGCGCCAGTTCGACCGTCCGTGATCGAACGGCCCGCCTGTTGAAAAAAAATCGATAATTTTTTTGGCGAAAACCATGCGAATTAGGAAATTTTTTTCTAATTTTATAGCGTGGGATGGGATTTTTTAACCGTTGCGTAACATAAGGGAATTAAATTTGCAGTGGTAAAATAATAAAATCAAAAACCTAAAAATAGCATTATGAAAAGGATCAGATTACATGGCATCGCTTCGGTCGCCTCTGCGGTCGGGGCACTCATGCTTCTTGTTACGGGATGTAACACCAAGGAGCCCAAGTACGAACAGGCGACGCTGGACGTCGATATGAGCGCTTGGCCAACCGGCAATGTTGAGATCGACAGCACCGCCCAGAACGTTGCCTTCAATGTTACCACCAACCGCAGCTGGTCGGTGTCGATCGAGAGTGTTCCTGCTGGCGGCGACATCACGTGGATCAACACCAGCCCCGCCGTGGGCACAATGACCGACAGCAAAGTGCTGACCATTAGCGTAGCTCCGAACCTGACCGGTGCCGAGCGCTCCGCTGATGTGACCGTAACCGCCGGCTCGGTCCAAAAGACGGTAACGGTTATCCAATCCGGCGGAGGCACTTTGGGCGATGTGATCCTTACCGATGATTTCGGTCCCGGAGTGGCCAGTCCCGGCCCGTATCCCTATGTGGCCGATTATACCGGATGGAATAAGAGCGGCAGCGGATCGGGGGAGGTTACCTATTCGGGTAACGGCTCTTCGGTGCGCGCCTCCAACGCATCGTCAGGTTATCCGGGTGCTTCGGGCGGAGGAAGCATATTCTTCGGTGGCTCCGGTGGCGGCAATAGCTTTGCTATCAACAAGATCAATGTTACAGGAATCCAAGCGCTGACTTTCACTTTCGGCGTTAGCGATGCTTCCGGCACTTCCTCTCCCTACTATGTTCCCGTAACATCATCCTCGGTAACCCTTCAGGGCAGCTTGGACGGCACCACGTGGACCAATCTGACCTACACCAACGCCTCCGCTTCGAGTTGGGTTCTGGCCACTTCAGAGTTCAAAGTGCCGGCAGGCACCACCTACCTGTACATTCAAATAGTGGCCAATGGCCCCCAGATGCGTGTAGACGACATTACCATTCGAGGGGGAGGCAGCGGCACGATTGTTATCGGTGGCGGCGGCGTAACTCCTCCCCCGACCGGCGAAACGATTTACAACGAGACATTCGGAACTACTGCAACCGGCAACCCGTCGCTTACAGCCAGCAACGCCGGCCTTGTAACGACCGGCACAGGTGCGACCAACGTAACGTATGCTATCGCTTCGGGCGCCGTTTCGGTGCGCACCACCAGCGCGTCGAGCGGTTATACGGGCGCTTCGGGAGGTGCTAACGCCTTCTTTGGAGCTCTGACATCTGCAATGACCGTGAGCGGCATCGACATAACAGGCAAGAGCGACTTCACCCTGACTTTCGGTGCCTATGACGGCTCGACAGGTGTGAATGGCAAGTACCCCGTTCCTGTAATTCCCTCTTCGATCCAGGTTTATGGCAGCACCGATGGCGGGACCAATTGGACCCAGATACCGTTCACCAATGCACCCGATTCCTCATGGGTGCTGGCAACCGCTCCATTCAGTACGACAACAGGCTCTACTACCTTGGCCCTTAAATTCTCAGCCGCCAAAGCCTCTGTCATACGCGTGGACGACATCACCCTTAGTGCAGGTGGCGGCAGTTCGACAGTGGTTATCGGCGGCGGCGGTACTCCCCCGACCAGCGGCTTGATCGCCATCTCCGCGTTGCGCGCCATGGGGGCAAGCCTGACAACGAATGGGCAGACTTTAACGTTGACCGATAACTCCTATATCGAGGGCTCGGTGGTATCCGACGCCAACGCTACGACCGGGGGGAATATCTCCGCCAACAGCCTCTCGCTTCAGGACAACACCACGGCAGGCAGCGGCATCAACATATACCTCTCCGGCCTCAATGTTACCCAATACGCCAAGGGCGACAAACTGAAAGTGGTTATAACCGGCGGCAAGTTGACCAATTACAATGGTCTGTTGGAATTCTCCCCTTCGGCCGCCACACAGATCACAGATGAGGGTGCAGGCACCGCCTACGCGGCCACAGCCGTCACTGTGGCCCAACTTGCCGACTATGAGAGCATGTACGTCAGCATAGCCAGCTGCCAGGTTACCGACCCCCTCACCAAAACGATGAGCGGAAACACTAACATGATGACCTCTGACGGAACAACGTTCGTAATGTACACCGCTACGGGCGCAGCATTCGCCTCGGCCCTTGTTCCGCAGGGCAGCGGCATGCTCAAAGGTATTTCGGGCATGTACAACGTCCGTCAGGTGCAGCCGCGCGACGCCACCGACTACGCCGCCATGACGAGCGCACCGTTCCTGGCATGGGGCGCGCCGGTATTCTCGGCCACCAAGATGGACGCAGGCGAGGCTATCGTAGGCGGGCAAATCACCATACCTTACTCCGGCGCTACGGCCGGTTCGGTCACGGTCAGCGTGGCTGCGACCGGCGCGGGCTCGGCGGGCATCAATGCAGTAACCAACCAGGCGATAACTGTCGCGGCAGGTAACGGTTCGATCGTGATCCCCATCACCGGCACTCCCACTACGGCGGGCGCCGTAACCTTCACCATCACCGGCATCACCGGCTTGACCACCAACACCGCCACCGGAACGGTCGCAATGGCAGGCAGTGGAACGCCGTTCACAGCGTCGTGGAGCACGACAGGGCTGAGTAATTTTGGTACTTCACCATTCCCGGCTACGACCAAACCGGCTAATCCGACCGTAGGTGATCTTACGAAAGTGGGCACTTGGACTACCTCAGGCACAGCCGCCGCTAATGCATGGGGAGGCAACGATTGGACAGCCAACTTATCGACTTCAACTCCTGTGGCGAATATGACCAATTATGCCACCTTTACCCTCACCTCGACCACGGTCATGTCGCTTACCTCTATCAATGGCGCCACCCGCGCATCGGCTTCAGGTGCGAACCACACGGCCATTTTCTACCAGGTGGGCTCCGGCAGCTTTACGCAGGTGGCCGATATTGCCAACGCGACGGCGGCGACGGCGTTTGCTGCGGTAGATCTCAGCGCGCAGGCGGCCCTTCAGAATATTCCGGCCGGAACGGTCATAACGTTCAAGATCGTGCCCTATACGACCGGCACTCCTACGGCTCCCGCCGCCAGCGGCACATGGTATCTTATGAATGCAGGCACCACTAATGCCCTTACCATTGCAGGATCAAACTAATTGTTTATGTAACACGGATGCGGGAAAGGGCTCCGCTCTTTCCCGCATCTTAGCCATCTTCACTATTAAGATTCGGTAATATGCGAAAATGCATTTTATGGTTTGCGCTTGCGGCAGTGGCCCTTGTGGGTCCCGTGGGTTGCGGTGGCTCCAAAGATGAACCGGGGTCCGCGACCGCGGTGTCGCTCACTCTCAGCAGGACGAGCGTTCCCGCCGACGGGAGCACGGTGTGGGCCACGGTGGCCACGGCCGACAACGCGTCGTGGAAAATAGAGCTCGCAAACCCGGACACAACCATAGATTGGGGGGCTACGGTAAACCCCCAAACGGGCACTGGCCCCACGAACTTGGTGCAGATCAACTATCTGGCCAATGTTGCCTCAGCTGCGCGGTCGATGAATGTAGTCCTCACCAGCATGGGGACCACCGTCTCCAAAACGCTAACCCAAGCCGGGACGGGCCCGGATGTGATCCCCGACCAGGACAAGCTCACCGGATGGAAAGAGTTGCCCTCGTCCGACCTCTCCCAAACGACCATCACCGACCCGGCGACGAACACCATGTTCAACACCCACTTTACCGTTATAAACGGCTCTGTCCTGCGCAATTTCTCGATGCTCTACGACAAAAAGGAAAAGATGGCTTACTGGGTGGCCTATCCGATGGCCAGCGTCTATACGACAGGATCCGCCGGTCGCGCGAAGAACTTCATCTTCGACCCGAATGTCCCGCAGGCCTACCAGCTCGATCTTACCTATACATACACAGAGTATTACACCACGCCGAGCCTGAACCGCGGACATCAGATCCCTTCCCAAGACCGACAGAGCGATGCCGCCACCAATCAGCAGACCTTTTATTTCACCAATATGACTCCGCAGATCGGCAGTTTCAACTCGGGGCTGTGGTCGTCGCTCGAGGGTATGGTGCGCAGCAATGTCCCCTCCGGCGACACGCTTTATGTGGTCACAGGAGCGGTATTGCATACGGTGGGCGGCACCGAGACCGTATCATACGCCCACAACAGGGCGGGAGACACCGCGGCCATTCCCAACTACTACTTCAAGTGTCTGGTGAAGCGCTCGGGGGATACCTATACCGCCGGCATAGCTTTCTGGATACCTCACACTACGACAGTGGTCGGCACGAAATTTCAAGCATATGTTACGACCATCCGCGATGTGGAGACCAAGACCGGCTTCAACTTCTTCGGCAATCTGACAACAGCAGAGCAGAATACGGTGGAAACCAGCTACAAAACCTCAGACTGGTCGGGCATGTAAAAAGGTAATGTTATGAAAAAAATCAGAACAATATTCGTTTTGGCGCTCGTGGCACTCGGGGCGGCGGCGATGGCACAAACCAATGCCGGCCGCTACACCGTGGTGTTCTACAATCAGGAAAACCTCTTCGACACAATCAAGTCGCCCGGGGTCGACGACGAGGAGTTCACCCCCACGGGGGCCAAACAGTGGAACAGCGCCCGCTACTGGAAGAAGATCGACAACATGACCGAGGTTTTCTATCGCATAGCCGCGGAGCAGAAGGCCTATCCCGCGGTGATCGGCCTGGCCGAAGTTGAGAACCGCAATGTCATCGAAGACCTGGTGGGCAACAAGAAGCTCCTGAAGGCCAACTACCAGATCGTGCACTACCAGTCGCCCGACAAGCGCGGGGTCAGCACGGCGCTCCTCTACCGCCCCGACCAGTTCAAACTCGAGGGGAGCGAGCCGATACGTTTCACGCTGCCCAACCAGCCCGATTTCCGCAGCAGAGATGTGCTGATGGTGTGGGGCCGCATCGAGGGTGAGCTGTTCTATTTCTTCGTCAACCACTGGCCCTCGCGGCTGGGCGGGCAGAAGGCCTCGGAATATAAACGTCAAGCTGCCGCCACGCTGGTGCGCAACGCCGTCGACTCGGTCTACAAGCTCCACCCCGACGTGAAGGTGGTGATCATGGGCGACCTGAACGATGATCCGGTCGATCCGAGCATGACGATATCCCTCGGGGCCAAGGGCAACCCGAAGGATGTGGGGCCCGGCGATCTGTTCAACCCGTTCTACGAGATGTTCAAGAAGGGCTTCGGCACGCTGGCTTACCAGGACACCTGGAACCTGTTCGACAATATGATCGTCAATTACAACCTGCTCAACTCGCCGCAAGGACAGCTGCGCCTGCAGAAGACGGGTAAATTCTATGGGAACATATTCAACCGCTCTTTCCTAACACAAACTTCAGGACAATATAAAGGCTATCCGTTGCGGACATTCGTGGGCAACACGTTCCAGGAGGGTTACAGCGACCATTTCCCGGTATATTTAATAATTGGTAGATAATATGAAAGTGAAAGGATTACTTACAGTTGCATTATTTTTGTTCACATCCGCCCTCTCGGCCCAAACCGCGGCCATCAAGGGGCGCGTGGTGGACAGGCTGAACCGCAAGCCCATTACGGAGGCTGTGGTCAGGGTCGATGGAATGGATTTGGCGCCCGTGCAGGTTACCGACAAGGGCGAATTTATTATCGAGGGACTTGCGCCTGGCGACTACCGTTTGACTGTGACAGCGCCGGACTTCCAGCAGACGGAGCTCGGGGTCAAAGTAGCCGCCACGCCCGACACCAAGGATGTCGGCATGGTGATCCTTGCGCCCGACGTCACCTCGGCAGCTACCACAACTGCCACCGAGGCGGCGGATGAGTATGGCGATTTCGACGACGAGACCTCGCTCTCCGATGCCCAGAACCTCCCCTCGACACTGCGCGCCAATCAGGATGTTTTCGATCAGGCCGCCAGATGGAATTTCGGGACCATGCGTTTCCGCAATCGCGGCTATGACTCGGGTACGGCGGATATCAACCTGAACGGCATTTATTACAATGACGCCATGACGGGCTACAGCCCCTATGCACTGTGGGGCGGTCTGAACGATGTCACGCGCAACTCACAGACCTCCTCGGCGCTGGGTGTGCTCGACAGCGGACTGGGCGGCATCAACTCTGTAACCGATATAGACACTCGTCCCTCGGCCATCCGCGCCGGCACCAATGTGAGCGCTATGACCAACAGCGCCTCCTACGCTTTGCGCCTGATGGCCACCTATTCGTCGGGGTTCAACGCCAAAGGTTGGGCGTGGGCGGTGTCGGCATCCACGCGCCAGGGCGGCAACAATTGGGTCAAGGGGATGTACTACAACGCCTGGTCGTATTATGCCGGCGTGGAGAAACGCTTCGGGTTCAATAACCGCCACGACATAGCGCTTATGTTCATGGGCGCGCCCACGGTGCGCGGCGCGCAGATGGCGGCCACGCAGGAGGCTTACGACCTGCTGGACAACAACTACTTCAACACCAACTGTGGCTACCAGGACGGCAAGGTGCGCAACACCCACTTGCGTAACTACCACTAACCGGTGCTCTCGGCCGTCTACAACTGGAATATCGACCAGACGAGCAACCTGAAGATCTCGGCGGCCTTCCGCTT
>Ga0123354_10014478_pt1 | contig 12285 bp, 11 predicted proteins | sample TergutLab28metaG_2_FD_97872 | JGI IMG/M metagenome (GOLD analysis project Ga0123354, IMG submission 97872) | Labiotermes labralis P4 segment gut microbial communities from Petit-Saut dam, French Guiana - Lab288 P4 | ecosystem: Host-associated > Arthropoda: Insects > Digestive system > Gut ... | reverse complement strand
TAACTCAACAAATAAGTCGCAAGCTCCTGAGGATGGATGTATTAACATCCGAAACATGTTGAGCATTAAATAATGAAATAATAAAGCAAGTGACATCACGTTGGTCTCTCTTTATTCAACTATCAAGATGATGCACGGTCCAATAAACAGAAGTAATTTTATTCTAAGACGTAGATCTGTGACTTAGAATAAATCTACTACGCGTAGTTTAATTTGTTGGTACTTTTTGTGCCATTTACACATGCACACCGCCAATATATATAATAAAACGATAATCAATCTTGAGGTTTGAAAAAATTCAGATAATGTGTTGCCTAATTAAGCACCTACGAATTATCCGAGAATAATCTTCTTCTGGGAATATTCGATCTGGATGCAATGAGCCACAAGGCACTTAAAACCACGCCTTCTTACGTCACTGCTTAATTTAAATTCATCTCTTAATTACATCTCTAATACGAAGTGGGTGTTCGTGTCTTTAGGTTGAAGGACAGCCACTACCTTCTTGATGCATTTAGCGTGGATCGAATCTACCTGAAGCACCGGCACCAAGACCGAGCACCAGACTACAGGGTAACTATAGGGTACAGCAGTTGGTGCTGTTCGTTGAATATCGAAAGAGGCTGGAAAATTACAGAGGTTATTTCGCGTCGAGGAACCTGTAAATAGTGGAATATTTGACTTGTTTCAAGATTTATGATGAGTAAAGGATGCCACTTTTACGGTAATGTTACATCCTTCTTGAGAGTGAAGGCATGCATTTGATAAACTATATGAGCCGGTGGGAAAAGTAGAACGTAGAGAGTCAGTCAGTTTGTTGTTTTTTGGCCCCCCACCCCCCCCCCCCAGTGGGTCAGGGCCTCCTTATTCATGAGGTTTCTAGATCACGCACAACGACACACCACACTCGGTAGGACTCCTCTGGACGAGTGATCAGCCCGTCGCAGAGACCTCTCTACCTGACAACACACAATAATCACAACAGACAGACATCCATGTCCCCAGCGGGTTTCGAACCCACAATCCCAGCAGACGAGCGGCCGTAGACCTACGCCTTAGACCGCGCGGTCACTGGGACCGGCAGAGAAAGTCAAGTACAAGAATTCGACCAGCGACGCTGTCAAATGAAAGGATCGGTAAAATGCCACATAGAGCTGGGCATGGGGGGGGGGGTGGGGGGGGGAACAGGCGATTGTGGATACATTGTAACGCGTTTAAGGGTCTGCCCTAGAACATTACCGATCGTCATGTCACAGGCACTTGTGATCGGAGATCGTCTTCTGCGCAATTTGAAGGGAATGATAGGACGTGACGGACACAACTGAATGCTTTGTAAAAGGATAATTTTTCTAGACTCAGTAATTCCCACTGCTTTGTAGTACATGCGCAAACCACTTATGATCATGTACTGCCACCACCGGAGGACAAAGGAGGCTAACATATTTCATGGTTGCGGAGGCAACACTATAAATTTGAACGTAAATTTAAAAAAAAAAACAATTTTTTGAAAAGAAATTAATAAAACAAAGGAAACCGTTATTGATGCCGAATCACGAACTTTTTAAAAGTGAGTATCTTGAAAAGATCCATTCTGTATTCAAGACCTCATGAGCTCCTAAACAAACCTTATCATATTAACATATATGATACACACCGATATTTCAGAGGAAATTGTTGCTGTTACAATCAGGTTAAAAGAAAAATGAAAATAAAGGCATCAGGTTCTTCCGAAAAGTTGGTACGTGTGTACCAAACTACACGGTGTAGCATCCCAGAACGCCAATGTATTTTTCCACGCCGCTATCAATACCTCTGTGCCTCACGTTATTCGAAAGATGCTAATTCCAATAACGTCCTTCGCAGCACTGGCAGATTCCACTTGGTCGCCGTTTCCGGTCAATTAAGCTGTGGATGGTGTTACGACTTTACGGGGTTGAGAGGCTCCAAGAGCATATCCGACGACAAGTTGGTCTGGCGAAAGAGTTCGAGGCACTTGTGCGAGGAGACAGCCGCTTCGAAATAGTAACAGAAACGAGCATGGGCCTTGTCTGCTTCCGACTCAAGGTAAAACATAAGTGGCATTTCTTGGAAATACTGACAGCAATGAAGAGTCTTACTGTAGCCTAGCAAATAGGTACCAGTATTATGGAGAAACACGCCCCTTCCTCTTCAGGGCAGAGTACATTTTACTCGGACGATGCGTTGTAAAAAGAAGACAGGCGATGTAGTCAAACGTTGCATTGTGGCGTGCAAGCTCACGTTGTCAGCTATATAAATATAGAAGGCCTTGCCACTGAAACGCAATAATGCGTTCTCTTTATTATTGCTGTAGAGGTACCAAGTACTGCGTAATGCTTGTACATCCTTGGCTATCCCAACAACCTAATACACTCACTCCAATAGAGTAATTTTATGGCGAATTTAAGTGGCAGGCAACATTAGAACGTACCTTCATATATAGTTTATATTTATTATTGTTATTATTATTATTATTATTATTCATACTAAACTGCAATTGAGTTGTCATTCGGTGGCACTAGTCTTTACACTAGTACAGACAAAACAAATAAGAATAAATATACATAAACGAAACAATACAAAAAAAAACACAGTACAAATAATACAAAACACAGTCAATACAAGTATGCATATTACCAAAACACCCACACAATTGTCAAAACCCACACATTTTAGTGCCCCGTTTTAAACATTTGAGGTGTCTTGATTTTCTCGACAGATAATAAAAAAAGCCTCCAATAACAAAGTTCACGAAAACGCGTTAAGTGAGAGCAAGCTGATTATGTGAACAGAAGAACAGACAGACAGATATGACAAAGCTAATTAGCGCTTTTCGCGGCTGTGCGACCGCGCCTAACATCGGATGCAAGAGGCCCTGTCACTAAAATATCGGTAAACAGGATTAATGAATCCGGAAGTGTGTGTGTGTGTGTGTGGGGGGGGGGCAGCTTTAATGAACTTGGTCTCTAGCCCCAAACGAAAAACATACATGCTGCAGGTGCCTGAGATCATGCCGCAAAAGAGGGTATTTGGGCCCAGTGGGGAGGAAATAACAGGAGAATGGATTAAACGAGATAATGAGGAGTTTCATAATTAGTATTCGTCACGTAAGATCAGAGAGATTAAATCACGGAAAATAAGATGGGTGGGGCTTGGATTAAGGTGTCAAATTTTTATAAAAAAAATATAGTCTAAAAAGCGTAAGGAAAGAATCGGACGTGGATGGGAAGACAGTATTACAATTTAACATAAACTGGGGCGTAATGATGCCTGCTGGATTAATTTGGCTAAGGGTGGGGACCAGTGGCGAGCTGTTGTGATCAGGCGTATGATCTTGTGGGTTTTATAGAATGCGGGGAATTTTCGGCAGCTGGGTGAGTGCTACAATAAACAAGTACTCTTTCCTATGGAGCTAGATGAGGCAAGGAAAAGGGTTCCCATGGATGGTCGGGATGACCCTTCTCGAATGCTGTATTCACCATCAGTCTTCTCTGATGTATACAAACTTCGTGTCACTATTACCAACGTAACTGTGGGAAGAGTGGAGACAGAACAGGAGAATTTTGGAACAGCATGCTCGACAGGGAAAGGTAGGAGCTCGAGGGAAGCGTGGAGGGAGTCGATCAGGTGACCTCTGAATAATGAAAGTACCGTAAAATTGCTAAAGATTAAATTCCCCTGTCGTGTGACGCTCTGTCATTTGGTAAAGATTTTCATTTTTACCGTATATCGCTATGTTACTTCTAAACGTCGAACAATACCCCAAAACACGTCAAAGCTCACAGAAGTTTGATCTTCAGTTACGCCAAAAGGTGGTAAAGATAAAGCTTGTCTACGCCATGAAGGCATATGGGGGGAGTAGAAACAAAGCTCCACTTATTCCTAAACTCGGAGCTAGAAGGAGGTGATAGGTAACCATCGCGCCAAGACCGCTTTAATAATTATTATTATTATTATTATTATTATTATTATTAACTGTAATTCGGTTATCACCCGGTGGCAGTTGTTATTTTACATGTATACAAAATATGAAACTGGTTACTAATAAAACTAAGTCGGAAGGGCTACATGAGAAGCATGTAGTGGCAACTTGGAATGTTGGGAACCATCTCAGCATTTGCTTATTGACACAGGGAAATCAAGAAAACCCTGAATCGAGGTGGCCGGTCGCAGGACGTTCCGAAAACGGACTTCTAGCCAGCAGTCCGCCATCTAAAGTAAAAACAGCAATACACACGTAGCACGTACCCCCGGGAAGGAACCCCGGTTCCCACTGGATAGGGGGGGGGGGTTGGCTCTTCAGCCAGTCTGATCGTATTTGATACAGGAAGCATCTGTTGCACCTGCATAAAACCGAAAACCGGACCATCCAGCCCGTAGCCTAATCTCAATACCGACTGCTCCACCCCGGCTTCTCACTGTATTGTGGACGTACCAATACTGGGCTATAAAGGTAAGATGAAGTTCACCCTAGAACAGGTCACGAAGGCCCAGAGGGGGGAGAATCTCGGCGCTACCGGTGGGTGGTCAACGTCACACCACGGCCGCTTTACCCCCGGGAAAGACCCGCTACTCATTTTATAAGAGGCTGGGTGGGCCTCAGAGCCGGTCTGGACGGGTGCGGAAAAGCTTGCCCCCCACCGGGATTCGATCCCCGGACCGTCCAGCCCGTAGCGAGTCGTGGAATTTTCTGAACAAAATCTACCACGGTCACTAGATACCACGACGGCTGTAATTGGTATTAAAGCTATCCAGCCTTCTACTAACCTGTAGTTGTGGCTGGCGTTTTCTATTCGTTGATAAGGAAATGTGCAAATGTTCACTAAAACAAAGCGTTATGGGGCAGGTCGCATTGAACCCCTTTTTATTAAACCCTCCAGATCTCAATTTTCAATTCTGAAAAATATTACCTCACACACACACACACACACACATATATATATATATATATATATATATATAACTGTACATTTTCTCTTTTATACAACCTTGTACATTCTAAGGGTGGTTTAATTTTGAGCCGAAACATGTAGCAGCTTTCAAATTTTTAATAATAATTAAATATTGTTTACCGGGGTATTCATTGGTAACATTGCATATAAAACACAACGGGATAGATCACATGTTATCGGCGTCGTTATACAAACAGAGTCGAACTCGGTTATAAGGTCATGAAAGGGACATGATATTTTGTGGCCTTATAAATTAGCGTTGCTATAACCGAGGAGTAAAATGTTATGATCAACAGTGAATAATTGGTACCGCAGGATGTGTGACGTTATAAACGAGGTGGCGCATAAACCAATGTCGTCGTAACCAGGTTCCACTGTGTTTAATGAGGTTCTTTATGTTTAATATTTCCAGGGTCCAGACACTCTAACAAGAAAACTCCACGACCGTCTAATGGCACGTCAGAACATCTACATCATCGCTGCTACGTTTAAGGACAAACATATCCTGAGGTTCGTCGTGTGCAGCCGCATGACTCAGTCAAGAGACGTACAGTTCGCGTGGGAAGAGATCCGCGGGCAGGCCGAGCAAGTTCTAACGGGCAACGACACAGACGGTGGCATCCTGATGCACGACTGCAAGACATTCAGTCGCATGAAATATAACGCCATTCGAAACGAATGCCCTAGCAGCGGGGTTAAAATCAACGGGATAACGAATGGACAAGCATGAAGAAAAGGGTGTATCAGTTTATATTATACAGTTAAAGGCATCTGCTATATAGTCTTTTGATACATGATTCAGGATATATTCCTCGTGCTTAGTAAAGAGCCATGAAGTCAAATACAATATGTATTGTGGGGTTCGAGTTTCTTGCAGCGGTGAGCATAAAGATTGTAGCTTTCTGAGATGTAACGCCGTGTAGTCTGGTAGACATGTGTCGGAGTTTCGGTGAAACCTGTCGCATCACGTTCAGGAATCCTCCTAAACAAAAGACACAGGCAGGATTTTCTCTCACGTAAGATCGGTAGGTACGTGTGATCGTGAATTTCCAAAAGGTAAGGATTTGGAAGGAAAAGGTAACAGCATATTCAAAGACACTACCAACTATTCGCCAGAAAATCCTGTCAAAAACATCGAAGGATACCTGAAAATTGCGGTTAGGTCTTGCAAAATGAGACGCCACACACACACACACACACACACACACACACACACACACACACACACTGGTATGTGTTACCAACGTTTCGATCGTACCTTCTGCTTCAACAATCTGCCCTAAAAATTGAAGCATTAGTTTTTCCGAAACGTCGATGACTCTCTACCAAAACACTTAGCATCACGAACCACAATACCCTACTATTCACATTTACTGTTTTCAGGGCCAATGGTTTATTCGAAACATACTCTAAATTCATAACTCACATTGAGCTGAAGTCATCCATAAACTACTAACATTCCGGGATGCGACGCCGTGTACTTTGATAGACAAATACCAACTTAAGGAGTGGAGTTCTCCAAACGGTTGCTGCCTGTTTACCACACAACACGGCGTCACATTCCAGAACACCGGTATCTCAACTTTGACCACTGCAAGAATTTTAAATTTCTAAAAATTCGAGTCTTCTGGTCTGTTAGTCCGCGTTGACTGGTAACCAATTACCAATATTTCGACAGAACGTGGAGTGTCTTTCTTCAAGGTCACGTAGTTGAAGAATACCTTGACCCTGTAGATGAAAGAACCGCACTCCTATGAACCGTCGGTAAGCCTTTTGGCCCCGAACGACCCATATGACCCGTCGCAGGGTGCAGGGTTCAATTCCCGCATGATGCACCATACGCGTCACCCAATATTGATCATTACTATATAAACATGACCGGCTTATTCCTCATGCTTTACCTTTTCTTCCGTGTGTGATTTTGCGTGAAGACGTTAAAGCCTGAAATTTACATACCGGCGTTCTTCACATTGCACCCACGATTAACATCAGCGCGAAAGGGGTAACTGCTATTAGCACTCGTACTTCAAAAGAACGACTTTGACCTTGAGAGGGTGCGTGGGATTCCTTTATCCCCACGCCAGTTCTGCGGTGAAAACGGAAAGGTTCTGTCAACAGTGTAAGTCTATATATTTAATGTTTTCCATCCCGAAGTGTTGTAACATAAATACAATGCGTCAGTCGACAACATAACACTTTATTTTATATACAATAAAAATAGTATATTGTCAGGGCGACATGTTTCGACCTTTATTAGGTCATCTTCAGACCCTCTGGGTGAACAGATCCAAGAGCTATCTATATTTCAATGCATTGTGGGTTCCCAAATGCTTACAGATTGTGTTATATGAATGTGATATACATAAGTTTGTAAATATTGGAATCTGTGTGGCGGTCTGAGCATTAAAAGTTTAAAAATTATCTGAGCTGGTGGTATATTAAAAACAATTGTGTACAAAATACTGTATTAAAACTCAGTTTTACATTTTAGATTTTAAAATGTGAACTTTCATTCTTCATTCGTCATTGGAATGAGGAACTGGTGTTTGTATCCCTTCGATGGCGAGGAGACTAGATGATATTTTCACTTCCCGTGAGATTAGTTATTGATTTATTTGTACAACTCTACAAAACAATAATCTGCTCACCCGAGTACAGGACAGCGAACTCAACTCACCCATACAAAAAGATCGACATAGATCATTTAGTCTGCAAGAACACACGACAATGCCAGCAAGAAATAACTAATGTCACGGGAATTGAAAATATCATCTAGCCTCCTCGCCATCGAAGGGATACAAACACCAGTTCCTCATTCCAACGACAAATGAAGAATAAAAGTTCACATTTTAAAGTTTAGACGCCTAACGTCAACTATAGTTGACGTACTGCACCGCTAACCTCCAAAGTTGCATTTTATATATTTATTCAACAAATATACGTACCGAATATTTTAAACATGGTACATACTCTCCGTTTTTTTTCCTCTTCAAAATGCAGTTTGTTTCATAATTCTAACGTATTTGTTTCATGTATTATTCACATTTTATATACAGGGTGTGCTAAAATTAAAAAAAAAATAATTCTGGCGCCAAAAGGTTAAAATTTAAAATGTAAAACCAAGTTTTAAAACAGTCTTTTATACACAATTGGTTTTAATATTCCACCAACTCAGATAATTTTTAACCTTTTAATGCTCAGACTGCCACACAGATTCCTATATATACAAACGTATGCATTTCACATTCATATAACACAATCTGCAAGCATTTGGGTTCCCACAATGCATTGAAATACAGATAGCTCTTGGATCTGTTTTCCCAGAGGGCCTGAAGATGACCTAATAAAGGTCGAAACATGTCGCCCTGACAATATACTATTTTCATTGTATATAAAATAAAGTATTGTGTTACTGACTGAAACGTTGTATTTATACTGTTTGTAATTCTATACCCTTACGTCTATCACTCTCCACTGACCGCCACTTGTACAGTTTTCAATTTATAAAAATCTTGAGGCAAACTATATGCACAGCAGATAGTAACCTCATTGTCGCACGCACAAGACACAACTGTATTTCACCCTAACGTATTATTAAATGCAATACATCACTTACTTGTCATAAATTTCCTCTCGGCCAGCGAAAACTACCCCCCAAGGTCAAACGTAATCTCTTGAGTCAACCACAGTACTTCCCAGTCGACACAGCGTAAAATCCCAAAACCTAAAACTTTCAGCAGTACCACAGTCAGAACCTACTACCTAACCATTTCAAATTTCATTCACCCATAATACCTTTCTAAAACGATTTTTACGAATCAACCTTCATGCTACAAGACAATGTCAATTAGCGCTGCGAAAACAGTGATATAGTCCCTGTATCTGTCCACATAGTGTTACCTTATGCACGCCATGATGGCACGTGAGAAAGTGAATGTTATGGCTCCACTTAAACTTGGTACTAGATGAAGACGAGTGGTCAGCTTCGCGCCCAAACCATATTGCCTCCCCCCCCCCCGGAAAAAGCCACCAGTACCCATTGAGTAGGAGAGCCGATCTGAAGGCTTTGGAGATGAGACAAAAATCTAGCCGCCGCCGAGAATCGAACTGCGATTCCTCAGACATTCCGCCCAGAGCCTAATCACTCTACTGACTGAGCTTTCCAGGTTTATATATATCCACTTTCGAAACTCTCGAACCAAATGATGCGTCACCCCTTTTAGTAGTGCTGTGACATTGGTCAGTGCATAACGACGCTGTAATTGCAGCGTCTGGTAGCTGACGTAATCCATTTGGCAGTGTTCAGAGATTAAAGCGGATAACAACAGTGAAGAAAACCTCACTGGAATGAAACACTGAAGACTTTAGGGATAAAGTGGAAACTTATTTTACACACCCCATAATTTTTTTACCGGACATTTCATTTTTTCTATAGACTGAAATTCCCTTCGATTTTTAAAAAGATAAAATAAGCACAAAATTAGGGAACATATACGAATAAATATTGTTTTTATCAAATTTCGCTAATAGTGGACCTAAAATTTATTAAACTGTACAGATTTTAATCAAAGAAGCTGTAGAAACAATGACCTAAGGATACAAAATTCATGTACAAAGAGGCAAAGAAAAAAACTCCCAACTTTCCAGTATTTTATCCCTCTATCTGCCTGTTATATTATTCTCCAGTCCCCTGTGGTTCATATAAACAAGCCCAAAGCGCGAGAACGAATAAAATCCTGTCAGGATCGCAAGTGTACAAGCCAACATCCGATCCACTCATAACCCAGAAGCGTTACCGACTGAACCAAATCGCTCGGCGAGTACAGACATACGAGGGTAGCTTCATTAATAATGCACACTACGTTTTTCACTTACAAGTATATTTTACAGTCCTTCTATGTTGTCCCCCTGCTTCTCAATGACCGCGTCCCAACGTTTCGGAAGATTTGTTATTCCATTTAGGGTACAACTTTTGTTCAGTCCTCGGATGGCTCGGGTAACCTCTGCAGAAACCTCTTCCAGGGAGGGAAAACGGGTGTCCACGCATGGGCTCTTTCAACTTGTAGAATAAGTCGAGGTCCGATGGACTCATGTCTGGACTGTATGGCGTGTGAGGTTAACATTTCCCATTCGTATTTACTTAGCAAATCGGTCACAACCTTCCCCAGGCGCGGGCGTGCATTGTCGTGCAAAATGAATGGCCCATCCTCGAGCAAGTCAGGTCAGTTTTTGTATATTTTTCTATGCAATTTTTGCTTCCAGTCACGATAATACGCTGCTTTCACACTTGTTCCACATGGAACTCTATCTGTCATGATTATTCCTCGGTGATCATAAGCAAAGATCATCATTTCCTTGACCTTTGATTGCGCCAGTCGAAATTTTTTGGGTCGCGGGGAGGATGGACTTCTCCGCTCGTTTGACTGCGATTTGAACTCCGGTTCAAAGTCTCTAACCCACGTTTCGTCAATATCGACAATTCGATACGGGAATGCTTGGCATTCAACGTTAAATCTTTGTTTCAGTAACGTTGCAATCTCCACGCATTTCTGTTTCTGTTCAGCAGTTAAGCAGCGAGGGACCCATCGGACAAAAAATTTTTCTTTTCTGCGAATCTTTTGTCAAAATAAGGAATACCGATGTTGGTGAAATCCCGGTAGCTTGTGATATTTCTTCGCACGTCGCTCGACGATCTTGTGCAATTAAGTCCGCCACATGTTTCACACTTCGTTCTTCTGTTGATGTTTTCTGCCTTACTGGCCTTGGGTCATCGTTTATGGAGACACGATCTTCACGAAAACGAGTAGCCCAAAGGGAAACTGTACTGCGGTCCAATGTCTGCTCACCACAAACTTCACGCAAAGCACTGCGAATTTCTGTAGGGTTTTGCCACGTAAAGTTTCAATCCTGATGTACGATCTTTGACCTTCAACCGTCACAGCACCAGAGGCGCCTGCAAACGCCACGTCTAACACTCGTCAATTAAAAACCGGCGTAAACTAGGGAAGTATCGGACACACGTGCTGCTTCCTCAAGTCTTCAACTGTAATTGGCATAACTTTCACTGGGATTGCATCATCCACTACGCAGTTTTGTCCCCTTGAGCATTATTTATGAAATGACCCACGTATCAATGAGGATTTTACGTAAAAGTGAGGTGTAGTTTTGGTCTACCTGTACTAGGTCAACAGGCAGCCTAAAAGCACGCTTTCTTCAAACGCTAGACCCTAAAAACAGAGGCACCAAACTCTTCCAAATGTCAACTATCATTCGGCATGTCATAACGTCCCAGAAGACTAGCATTATGAACACCGCTTCGAGAGCCTCAAATCTTACCCAGGACTTTCTTAACCAACTCAAAAAGCATTATCAGTTCAAGGAATTAAAGAAATTGTCGCATTAATAATACTGCACTATTTTTAGCGTTCTGGGCACCCCTGAAATATCAGACGAACGTGTACCAATTCAAAATACACTTGTTGTCTTGGTATTTCTCTTTCACTTTCCCCTCTATTCACTTTCTTATTTCGTAGTGAAAGCACTAGGTCTTCCATAGATTCCCCCGGGCATTTTCACCAGTTTTTTTTAATTGTTTTTATGACATACCGCACCCCTGAACAGTAAGTTGCATCATTTCCAATGGGACATGCTACTGGTATAAGGGAAGCCTGTCTTAAATCGAGCAGTTGTGGGTAAGGAGTGAAGCAATGAAGTTTATGTGCGTAAATGTGGTAACATCGGCTTCACACTGATCAACACAGATCGTAAGTTAAATTTTTACACTGTAAGAACTGACAAATAATACTTAAATTGCATCGTATTATGCGCATATTCCATATTTAATTACCAAAATACATGCCAAATTGTCATAAATGCAAAGTTTATTTACATCCTCAGTCACAAAAGATAAGAGAAGCGTAAGATGAGAGACGCAAGACACACGCCGTCCGTACAAACGCTAACATTGAGGCGCGTTCGCGTAACCATAATTTCCGTAGCAGAGCAAAAAAATAATTACACATTCTCAGTGTGTGTCTTTAGCCTTAGTTATCCAGCATGCAAAGCGCATGCGCCGGATTATATTGTCATCTGTAACTTGTCCGTCACTACTATATTTTTCCGCATTATCTCATACACGGCAATATTTTCGGGGGGGGGGGGGAAGGTTTTTTTAAAAAAAAATTTTTTATTTTTCTTAAAATTGCGAAAAGCGACTTTTAGCTTCGTCATATCTACCTGTCCGTATGTCCGATCGCATGGAACAACTCGGCTGACACTGGACGGATTTTCATCATATTTATATTAGAGGATTTTT
>Ga0123354_10014477_pt1 | contig 12285 bp, 11 predicted proteins | sample TergutLab28metaG_2_FD_97872 | JGI IMG/M metagenome (GOLD analysis project Ga0123354, IMG submission 97872) | Labiotermes labralis P4 segment gut microbial communities from Petit-Saut dam, French Guiana - Lab288 P4 | ecosystem: Host-associated > Arthropoda: Insects > Digestive system > Gut ... | reverse complement strand
TTGGAACATCACACATAATACGGAAAGTACTGCAATGTGAAGCTTGAAGCCTGAGTGGTGGGGATCACTGCTGGTTCAAGAGAAGTACCAGGAAGAAATGCCTGTGACAGGAGACATACATATTGTATAATAATAATAATAATAATAATAATAGTGTGCAGTCCAATTTCCTCAGGCTGTAAGCTGCCAGGGCAGTTAACCGTGACTCGCGCCGTCACAACATTGTATGAATGCTGCCCTAGATTAAGACAGGGCGCAGAGTGCTGCCAGCATTGGGCGGGACACACGAGTATTTAAAATATCGCAATTTTGTGATGTTCTGGAAACATTTTGAACACCAGAACAAGCGAGTCAGGTAGCAGTGTTTGCAGTGTAGCGTAGGTTAATTGCAAACCAGAGAGAGAGAAAAATACAGGAAATTTAATTTTAATGTGCAACATGGAGGAACAAGTGCTGAAATAAATTTTTAAAGTCTTCATTCCAGGAAGAACGATCGCCTGTGTGTGATACCAAAATTCTACCCAAAAAGTACTTTTGTGCGTGGATGCAGTAAAGTTGGGGGATCCATCAGCAAGGGGGCGAGTTTGACCGCGGGGCGGGAGGGAGGGGTCGCTTAGTGTTGGGCACGAGGCACGACCAGCAGTTTGGAGTGTGCTTCCTATTGTCCGTGAACAATGATATCAGAGCGTCTGTTGTGGATAAACTAATGGCGCCCTAAAAAGCAGACGTACAGGCCACATCGCTTGCTGCCCGCCCGCCCGACCCGTGCCGACCCGACCCGCTCCGTACAATATGTTACAAACCACGCCCTCTGCACAGAGACCCTCCGATCTCTCTCACCTGCCTTTCTTCTCTCTTCCGAAATGTTTCCTGGGTTTAGGTATTCTTACGCTTTCTTTGCAAGAAATCCATAAAATGAGAGCACAATGCGGAGGTTTTATCCATTCTTTCGCGTATTTCGTATCCGAAAGTTACTCGACTAATTTCACATACATTTGGTACTGAGTTGTGCACTGTTTGGCAAATTCTGTTTCAGTTTTGTCAGTTCATCATAACCTGACCTAACCTCACTTATCGGAAGCCGAAGCCGAACCTTCTGTCTTTTTCCCCAGTCTCCAAAACGAGTGAGTTCATAAGGAACTGACACGTGGCGTGTTGTCTGAACCAATTTAGCGTGTCGAGCCACTCATGTCAGCGTTTTTTTTTGCATTGGGCCAGTATTTGGCGAAAGAGCATGAAAGATATTTTGTGCCTCCATGGAACTGTGTGGTTGGTGATTTGAGATAGATTTGTGTCTGCAGCAAACAAACATAAAGCCGCAGAGGTGTGCGGGGTCTTGAGACAGCATTGGCTTCCTCTGTGTAGGTGTGCTGTGTGGCAGCGGCCTGTACGCTGTCTGTCCTCTCTCATTGTGCTCTTCTGGCAAACACCCTGTACGAAGCTTTGTGAGAGTGGCGACCACCGGTAGAATTGTAGTTAGTGTGGCCCAGTAATGCGAGGCACCCTCTGGCTATCATTCGGACGTTTCGGGACTATCTGTGCGACATCGTCAGAGACTGATGTGCAAAGTGACACAGTGACCATCACGTTACTGGGCTGACCGAAAGGGGGGTGGGGAGGGAATTTAAATTTGATTTTTTGGATTGGCCAGGAAGCCAGACAGACAGACATATATCGTATGTAAATAAATTTCAAGGTGGGGGGGGCGACGCCTTAGCACTTAAATGGGGCACTAATAGGAGGGGAGAGGAGAGGAGAGGTGACTGAATTACTGTCGTGTCTGTCTGTAGCCTCAGTCACTTGACAGCTGAACCCTCGGGTCGCTTACCCAACAGGGTAGCGATACTGGGTGTCGTTCCGAGGACTGGCACAATATCAGCCCTCGGGCTTTGAGCCGGCGAGCTCTGGATGATGGGGTCTTGTGGGGAACAGTTAGCCAACCAAAATACTAGGCAAAATAAAATAACCAAAATAATTATATTAACAATCCCAACATGGAATAATAGAAAACAATGAGCAAAGTAATGAATAGTTGAATAAAAACATAACCTCACAGACACGCACACAGCCGACGTGAATTGCCCATTACAATGACATATTAATCGGCGCGGCCTAATTTTACAAAATATACACAGAAAAACCACAACAGAACAAAGAAACAATACAACTGTCGGCCACATGTAAACTTACATCACAAAAAGCTCAACCCTCAGCCCATCAAATAACACATATATCATTTAACATAACCGTCGGTTAGACATTAAATCTATCGTGCGTAACGTAACATACAGTCGAAACAGAAAACAAAACAGTAACCAAGTACATCATTTTGATTCGTACAAACAAATAAAGAAAGCCTACTTAGGGGGGGGGGGACCTCGTACCTGTCCCTCCGAGGCAACCGCTAGGCAGACGTCAGGGATCGTTACAAACATAATCAGAACTTCAATTTAGAAAAATAAAACCGAAAACAAAACTTTACCTTGCAACATATCGCGGACGTCTGCGTAGCCCTCTCGAGTTGATTAACTGTAGAAGGAGCCTCCTGCTCCGGTCCGGCCAGCCAGAAAACCCAGATGTTGATAGGAAGAAACCAAGAAGACGGGTACTTAACATGAAAATCAAAATCCATAAGGAAAGTTCGGGGCAACACCCTTGCCTTTCACCTTTCCCCACAGCAGCCAATGATCAGACGTTAGTCTCACACAGGGAACGGTATAGGAAAAAACAAACCGGTCGTGCTTGCCCGGGAGCAAGCCTGGAGCCGATCCGGAAACGGACGGCTCACAGCAACACTCAGTACTTCTTGTGTCTTCTTTCTTAATGGTTGGATTTTCTTATCCGGGAGTGCATAGCACAAGGCGCACGAACACACAAATGCGTGACTGGAAGTAAGAACGAATGTCAAAGAATATGCTAAGTAGGCGAATAATGCGCAGTCTACACGTGAGCGGTCTACACGTGAGCAGTCTACACGTGAGCGTGTCTACAGTCGTGGAGTTTCATCTGGAAAATGAACCTAATTGCGGTAGGTCCCTAGTTCGAAGCCCCAACCCGCAGCTGTCTGTCGTCATGTTGCGACAGACATTGACCGCTCTCTCCCCCCCATATTGTATTCGAATCGTCCGTCATCCATAATCGTTCTGTCAGAGCAGTGCTGTATGTGCCGATCGCATGTGGTTGTTCAGACAGTAGGAAGGAACAGCTGTGTGTGGCTGTCGTGGAACTGTGTTGAGTTGTGAGGAGCCTGGTCGGCTGGGAAGTGGCACGGCGTCAGACGGTGCTGATCTTGGCGGTGCTCTGCGCAGGGAAAGTAGGACTGCTGTTCAGGTAGCAGCGGACAGAACAGCTGCGAAGATTTATGTTTTATAGTGTAAGACGCCGTGTTGTCTGGTGGACGAAACTGGTGCCTCCATATGGACGTCGTCAGTCGTCACATTCACGGCCGTAGGGTTCACGACTGCGGTCTGTAAAGAATACCGCTGTCGAGCTCGGTTTTTGTACCGGCGGTAGGACATGTTACTGCAGCGTCGCTTCTGTTCAGCCTCACTCACTTCCCTACTTATTTGAGATGCTTTTACGAGTAACTTGTGACCGGCTATCGGTGGGGGTGGCGGCGGGCGTCTGCGTGAATGAGCATGGACCAAGTTCCATTTGACCACGTGTCATCTTCCCCTCCGTAAACCCTCTGATAAGCAAATTGTTAGTCACTTAGTTCCATGCACGACATGCTTTGCTCTCACAGTCACTTCTGCCAAAAAAAAAAAGTAGATTTTCACCTAAAGATACGAGTCTCAAAATTGTGACTTCATCGTCCGCAATCCACCAGCAGTTATGAAGATATCAGTGAAAATTTCACTTGGAAGAGCCAGGAGTGGATGTGTATGTGATAATACTAAAATGAATCTTGCTATCCGTTAGTGTGAAAAATGCACTATGCTTATTTACCTAGCTCACAGCAGTTACTAGTGGGGTTTTGTGTGAGAAGCAATTGGGCTTGATGTTCAGTATCAACCGAACAGTGTTGAATAGCTGAACAACTAGCAGCTTCGCCAGAAGTTCTCTGTTGCATAGAGTCAGTATGTCTGAACGTTCCCTACACGCTGTACTCGTTCGGTGCTGTGCAGCAGGTAGCTACCCTGTGCATGACATAGCCTCCCACTGACTGCCATTAACATCGGCTGGTCACATTAGCGCAGTTACGTCACGCCGTTTCCAATCCGGCACTAGTGACGTGAGGTAGGTCAGTCCACTACGTCCCCAGCAAGACGTCTGCATTACCGACTGAACATATGGTTGACTTCACGTGACTCCGGTTAGTCTCAATTCGCTGTTGGAGATTTTGTGTGTCTTGCACCTTGGGACAGTGATGCTGTGTCCAGCTGCCCAGTCGGCACGGTGTGCAGCTTGGCCATCGCTATTCAGCCCATCGTGAACGTTCTTTGTACGGCCCAATATCTGGTGCGAGAAATGGATGTCAGTTGGAACAGGCTGCGACTGGTCAGTTGGAATGCTGTGCCGTTTGTGAGCAGCACGCAACACGCGTGTTCGTCTTCTGTAACGAACGTTTGTTCCCCGACATTGCAGTTTCAGTCTGTGGCATTGACATTTCGCACCGAATCTTATTAATTCATGAGATATTAACCCCTGGTTGAGGGATAAGCCCAGTTAGACGCATACCGTGACAGCATATCAAGGAAAAATACGGAAAGAATATTCGTGCACCGAAAATGTTTAGAATTCGAGATTCAGGTGCCTTGCAACACGTTGTAATGCGCCACAGCCAGCAGCGACCGCTGTGTTCTGTGACAGTCGGTAACTAACGCACTCTGTTTCACTCCAGATATTTTGAATCTGTGTAATGTGGTTGTTGATGACGTTAGGTGCTGGTAACGGTACGAATAAAATTGTGTTAATGTGCGATTGGAAAGGTGAAGGTTAGCAATGTGGCGTGACGTGCGTCAGTTATATATACACGGCGATACAGGATGTAGACAAATGGAGTCTGATAGGAGCGTAGCGAGTGCAAACGTTCATTTTGAATTCATCCAACGAGCCGTGTTGTTTCGCATGCAAGAACAGCCTCGTTTGGAGTTGGAACATAACGAATTGGAGCTACCTCTGGAAGTCATTTTGATTCGCTAGCATCTGAAAAAAGGCGAGCGCCTGAGAGCTGTGTCATTAAAACACTGCTGTTCAGCTAAGCAACGTAGCGTGCTGCTGCTGCTGCCGGCCGGCCGGCCGAGTGAAAGTAATTAAACTTGTTTTTGTACGAACGGCCGGATTAAACCGTCGGTCTGAGGGTTTAAGAATCTGAAGTGGTCAGCTTTTTTTCAGTTACAGCAAGACTGTGCAAGAGTGGCTTCGCCAGTGTGCGGTGTAACGTATCGGATATGACGAATATCGCAGGAAGATAAACGGCAGTATAATTGGGGATCTAGAGACTAATAGAAAACTTGTGGAATTGGGAGACGGAGTACGTGCTAACAGGACTGGGAGACGCAGTACTTGCCAACAGGACTGGGAGACGGAGTACGTGCTAACAGGACTGGGAGACGCAGTACGTGCTAACAGGACTGGGAGACGGAGTACGTGCTAACAGGACTGGGAGACGGAGTACGTGCTAACAGGACTGGGAGACGGAGTACGTGCTAACAGGACTGGGAGAAGCAGTACGTGCTAACAGGACTGGGAGACGGAGTACGTACTAACAGGACTGGGAGAAGCAGTACGTGCTAACAGGACTGGGAGACGGAGTACGTGCCAACAGGATCCAAAGCGTCATTTTAAGCAATGAAGTGATTATTTTCTTTAAACTAAACCCACCGTTAGCTTGCACTGTTAATAACAACAGGAAGTGTGCTTAATTACTTAATTTGAACTTCAGTTCATTGCACTAACCTTCCTGCCGTACGATGCAGATTGCGGACCGCGGATAGCGAAAATCTTTGAGGCCGTAACGAAAATCATTTTCAACTCTTAAAATTGAAAATGACCGCGTTCTGTAGTTAGAATGATATCATTGAGAGAACTGACATGCGGCTCGCGGGCCGCGTATTGGAGATCCTCTCAAGACTGCCGGCTACTCAACGTCTGCTTTTGTGAATGCGTGTGAGACGCGTTGCAGCTTGGCGAGGTTCTTTTGATTTGCACAGAACAAACGTCATCCCATATTCGCACCTGAAGTGACCCACTGTAGTGCCCGGTGTTGCGATCTGCCCTTTTGCCCACGCTGATCGCTGATCAGGCCACAAGAAATTCCGTTCCACCTTAAAACACAGTCAGCACTGCCCAACACTAAAACCATTTTGTGCATGCGCATTATAACTGTCAAAGCCCGGTGGTAACTCTGTGTACCGCCTTGTCCAACACCAAAACTGCAATTTGTGTGTTCTGTGTGATTCTCGCAGTAAACGATCAGTTTTCCCTTATTCAATATTGGCTGTTTGACCTTTACTATATAAACACATTGTGTTCTCTGTGAGGTAAGAACGCGATCTTTGTATGTAATTAGACTGATTTTTAATTTCGAACATTGAACTATAGTTCCTTTTGAAGGGAACTGCGCCGTGTACGTACAAGGAATCCACCCACTCAGTGATTGCTAATTCCAAATTTATTTTGGCAGTACCTCTTTGCACTCACGGCCAAGGTACCAGTAATGTGTTTCATCAAACCGTCATGTCGAACCCCAGCAGACTAGGCACTTGTCTGTCCTTGTCCTTTCCTCAGTGTCGTTTGGGCACTAAACAAATCTGTCAGCACTCAACTGACGTAACCCTACGCACACTACAGTCAGTCTACATTACGTATAAGTGGTCAGTTCGTACCTCACAGTGAACACTAGTCAGTGCTGCTTTATGGGGAAACACAAGACGTATGTTGTGAGCTTTGCGGGCAGATGTGGAGGTTTGTTGAAACGTGGCAGTATGTACTGCGTACCAACTAAGGAACTTGGCACCAACCGTTACATGCGGTAGAGATTATGCTGGTATAATGATGTCCATCTGAACCTTATGCCAGAAGGTATCGGATTCCCATCCTCGTGTCCTGTGGTGCATGACACACACTGTCAGTTCCTATACAGATCCTTCTTACTGCTCCACACTTCGCCTCCGAACAGCCACGGCTGCTGTGTTATCCCCGGTTCAAGTTTTAGTTCGGAGACCAGCTGTCTCGACTGACATTCTTCGTGGTTTTCCTCAGCCATCCCACAGAATTTCCCGGATGCCGCTTCCGATCAGGCCACGATCGCTGTGTAATGAACTGTTGATAGCGTCGTCAAATAAGCCACAAATAAATATTCTTCATGTGGAACAGCGTCGTTAAATAATGTTAGGAACGAACAGGTAGCCTATTCATCGTAGCTTATGAGTCGTGACGCTCTGTCGGTGGGTTAGTGTTTCTGGACGTTTCAATGGAACTTAGTGTCGTCATCTTCAAGGGTTCTGGTGCCCTAAAAGAATTTAAAAAGCAACCAACGGAAGAGCTAACTGAGGTAGGAAGATTAGTGCAGCGCTGTTTGTTGATGTACATAAGTTGTGATATTATTTTCTGAGGACCTGAGGAAAATCAGGTGTATCGAATGTGCTCTGTTTTGCTCCATATTTCTATCACAGAGATGGACGCGGCAGCTAAGACTTATACAAAGGAAGGGCAGTAGACGGCACGCGACGGGACATGAATTAAACGAATGAGGAGGGGAAACGATAAATTGTGAAGGGCAGTAAAGCACAGCACGAGACGAAGGAGACGTGGCATAACTCGGTATAAATTGCATGTGAACCGTGTAGCTAGTTTGTTTTGTTTTGTTTTGTGGCGCCTTTTGGTTTCTTACTTTCCTGTTCCGAATTCGTCGTAACGGCCATTTTTGTCTTAAAGTGCGCAGGAAATTGTGACACACAAATGTGCCAGCCGTGAGATGCCAAAGTTGCTTGCAGAATCCCGCGAAGCACGCGTGGCATGACGGTAATTACACGCCATTTTGGTTGTAGTTAAACAGTCCGGAAAATAACGAAACTTTGTGTTATTCATTTAGGTTCGCTGCTCGCGCACTTCGCCCACTCTGACACCGCACGGTTTGTGGCCGGTTGACGAATATTCAGTCATCTAAAGTAGAATTTTGTGCCACGTGCCTGTCCACGCCCTCTGCTTTAACATATTGGTACAGATTTTGTTTTGCGCGACAGCCTCCCCTCTCCCCCCCCCTCCCCAGTAAGCCAGGACCTCACATTCACGAGGTTTCTAGATCACACACAACGACGCACCGCAGTCGGTAGGACTCCTCTGGACGAGGGATCAGCTCGTCGCAGAGACCTCTACCTGACAACACACAACACTCACAACACGTCCATGCCCCCGGTGGAATTCGAACCCACGATCTCAACAGGCGAGCGGCCGCAGACCTACGCCTTAGACCGTGCGGCCGCTGGGACCGGCTGTTTGTGCAGACTACATTTCCTAATCTGGCGTTACGTATACAGTCACGTGACGTCAGGTGAACACCGTGCACAAGATAACTGCAATGTCAAATTTGCCTTCGGCCAGCTTTACAGGTTTCTTCCAACGTAAATTATTAGAGGTAGTGCGAACCGCGTGCGCTTCATGAAGTAATGAACTTATACAGGGAGTTTTGTTTAGTGCGAAAGTGAGTACCTCAGAGCTAACGGCATCATCTGTCGGTATGCAGCGGTTGATGTCTTCCGCTTTGCAGCAAGTAGTACCGAGTTACAGAAACTAGCAACCTAAATACATCTTTCCAGGCAAACAGTATTTCGCTGCAGACTGTGATGTAACTGACAACTGCGTGGTCTGTAGACGGCACACCCTGTTGACAGGACAGGACAGCACAGAACGGTACGTGCGTGTTATCGGTATGGCAGTAGTAACAGCAACATCGTGCTACCGTCTGTCTCTACGGGACTGGATCATTTCCAAGGACAGCTGTTCGTATATGCGTGCTATGCCTGTTCTATAGGAGATGCCTTCGACGAAAGTTAGCACGCCTGCCATAAAAGTCTCAAGTGAAGACATCCGTAATTTAACTTTGTGAATTTGGCCGCCCTGTCTGGTTCCCTGCACGAGAACGTGAAACATATTACAGGAATTTGTCAGGGAGATTTCCTTCAATGAAATTGTTTTACGGCCTTTCCTTATATGGATACTAAAAGATTCCCCGTTGCTTTTCTCTCGTCCAACGCATTTTTCATCCGTTACCAGAGCCCTCCCGAAATTTCAGATAAACCCGGACAATCTCATGTCTGAGAATGCTTCTGACGGAATGCTCTGTAACAATTCTACAACACATACAGATTTTTAATAAGATCCTCCATCTTTTTCTTGTTATTCTGCTAACGCCGTTAGGGTAGACGGAAGCGTTAGTAATCGTTATCTTATTTTATTAACGCACTGTGTTTAATTGCAAAGCTGTTTATAAATAATAAGAACGAAAGGAGGAAAGGAACAAAATTATTGCCTTTTCCCTGCCTTGTAAAGTAACAACAGTCTATATACAGTAATAACAGTCTGTATACAGTAACAAAAGCCTGTGTACAGTAACAACAGTCTGTATACAGTAACAACAGTCTGTATACAGTAACAACAGCGTGTGTACAGTAACAACAGTTTGTATACAGTAACAAAACCCTGTGTACAGTAACAAAAGCCTGTGTACAGTAACAACAGCCTGTGTACAGTAACAACAGCCTGTATACATTAACAACAGTCTGTATACAGTAACAAAAGCCTGTGTACAGTAGCAACAGCCTGTATACAGTAACAACAGCTTGTGTACAGTAACAACAGCCTGTATACAGTAACAAAAGCCTGTGTACAGTAGCAACAGTCTGTATAGAGTAACAACAGCCTGTATACATTAACAACAGTCTGTATACAGTAACAAAAGCCTGTGTACAGTAGCAACAGCCTGTATACAGTAACAACAGTCTGTATACAGTAACAAAAGCGTGTGTACAGTAGCAACAGCCTGTATACAGTAACAAAAGCCTGCGTACACTAGCAACAGCCTGTATACAGTAACAAAAGCCTGCGTACACTAGCAACAGCCTGTATACAGTAACAACAGCATGTATACAGTAACAAAAGCTTGTATACAGTAACAAAAGCCTGTGTACAGTAACAAAAGCCTGTATACAGTAACAAAAGCCTGTCTACAGTAACAACAGCCTGTATACAGTAACAACAGCATGTATACAGTAACAACAGCCTGTGTACAGTAACAACAGCCTGTATACAGTAACAAAAGCCTGTATACAGTAACAAAAGCCTTTGTACAGTAACAACAGCCTGTATACAGTAACAACAGCCTCTGTAGAGTAACAACAACCTGTATATAGTAACAACAGTGTGTATACAGTAACAACAGCCTGTATATAGTAACAACAGCCTGTATATAGTAACAACAGCCTGTATACAGTAACAGCAGCCTGTATACAGTAACAACAGCCTGTATATAGTAACAACAGCCTGTATACAGTAACAACAGCCTGTATACTGTAACAACAGCCTGGGCACAATGTAACACCACAAACAAAGCCGGTGTGGCAGGTCACATTGTCATGGTACATTAGTACAAATGTCCGTGTTTACCAAGACGAATATGAACGGTAAAAGGTTTCTCCTTTTTTAGGTTAATTCTTTAATCAAAATTAACCCCCGTTGTGCCGGACAAACCATTCTGGGAAATTTAAAGGCGCCCCCCCCCCCCCCCCCCAGTGGTGACAGAATACTCCACCTTTCATGGAACCGTAATATTGATAGCAGCCTTCCACTTGGCCTTGTTCTGAGCGACAGTAATTAACGAAGGTTTCACTGTCATGTGCCATCTCTGCTTAGTTCTACCAAGTGGCCTGTTTTATCATTACAGATATCAGCACTTGCAACGGAGGCAAAACCTGCACAGCATATCGAACTGTTTTATCGATAAAGCATGTCGTAGTGCTGTTAGGCAGCCTGAGGAAAAAAGGTGAATTTTTCTGGTGCATTCGTGACGTAGATCGCAAATTGACAGCCGCATTGCAAAACGTAACTGTGTCTGTCTGTAGAGAGTGGCTTGCCACGTGGCTTCCGCATTTTGTTGTTAAATAGGATAAGAGACAGTCATTATATTATATTGTACTAATATTATATTATATTATATTATAATGTAATATTAAAGACCTAAATCCAAAGCACCTACTCAGGACGACCAGAGAACTTGCGCGCTGAAGAATGACGAGGTTTGTTCTCTGGTTTCACGAAAGCGGATCAGCGACTGTAGCTGGGGCACTGTTTGGAACAAAGTTAGGGACGAACCAATCTTGAAGGCGTTCTGTTTGTGTGAGCTGCAAGTCTGTTTGTTGTCTGTGTAAGGGCAGAAGTTTGGGACGACAGTCACGACCGTCTGTAATTGGAAGGTAGCAGCGGGCGTGTGTCCGTGAAGACAGTGGGGCAGCGGCCGTTAATCGGGACTGTAACGAGGCGCTGGTCGGAGAACACGTGTACATTGAAGTTCTGCAGATGCCTGGACGGGGGGTGGGCCTGAGAGAGTTGTTCTTTGGACTGAACTACATTGCAGAGGGATGTGCAGAGTGTGGCGACTGTCTGCCGTTTCACAAAGTGGGTGAACTGAAATATTTCGATACGCGTGAGACTTTTAGTATCTAAATGTTGGCAGCGTGAGGATCGAGAGAGGCGTCTGTATGAGGACTGGAAGGCAGCGTTACCTTGCCGGCACTGAGCTGCAGTAGAACTGAATGCGTGAGCTTCGTGCCCAGAGACCGTTATTAATGTAGAGAGTACAGTGAGGGGTGGCCAGCTGGGCGAGCTGAAGGACTGAATATTACAGTGAGGTGTGGCCAGCTGGGCGAGCTGAGGGACTGAAGAGTACAGTGAGGGGTGGCCAGCTGGGCGAGCTGAGGGACTAATCTTGGGTAAAAATCAAGCATTATTAAAATAAAATAAAGACAAATATTCGATTTCTTACTGATTGCCTGTTATTTCCATTCCACCAACTACAGTATGTCAGTTTCACGATCAGCCTTGTGCGCATGTCAACTGCCTGAACACTATTGTTACAGGCAACTTGCTGAGCCGTACCACTGACGTGTGCGAGCCGCATTGTGCTCAACTTTGGTGTGTGTGTTTGTGTGGGTGTTTTTTTTAAATAAATATTTATTTACAACATGTTCCATTACATGGTAATACTACATGTTCCAGTGTTCATATGATTCACTGCTTGTCCTTTTGGTCAGTTTTTGGCACCACATGTGGAAATCTTTTTCGAAC
>Ga0123354_10014475_pt1 | contig 12286 bp, 5 predicted proteins | sample TergutLab28metaG_2_FD_97872 | JGI IMG/M metagenome (GOLD analysis project Ga0123354, IMG submission 97872) | Labiotermes labralis P4 segment gut microbial communities from Petit-Saut dam, French Guiana - Lab288 P4 | ecosystem: Host-associated > Arthropoda: Insects > Digestive system > Gut ... | reverse complement strand
GTTCATTCACTTTTATCCTATGGCATAATATTCTGGGGAAATTCTAGTCATGGTGACACTATTTTTAAATTGCAAAAGAGATCGATAAGAATCATTATGAGAGTAAGTAACAATGTATCCTGCCGGGAACTATTCAGGAAACTGAATGTCCTTCCCTTCTATACGCAGTATATATTTTCTCTTCTACTTTTTGTTGTAAAAAATACAGATAAGTTTACATTCAATTCCACAGTACATTCTATTAATACTAGGCATTGCTCTGATTTGCATTTGTCTGCAGTGCACTTGACTAAAGATCAAAAGGGGGTTTATCACTCAGGTGCTAAAGCCTTCATTTCTTTACTGCCTGGTATAAAAAGCTTAGCACAAAACATTGGAAGGTTCAAATCAACACTAAAAAAGTTTCTACTCAAGAGGTCATTCTACACCATTCAGGAATATTTTGACTGCTCCTCATCTAGTAACCCTAATTTAGTGAGATTATATCAGAACTAACATAATCTTATTCCTCAATCTTTGAGATTCATTTGTTTTTTTTCTTTCTCATTTATCGTTTATCATTTACTTAATAAGTATCATGTAATATGCTATATTTTTATAAGAACTCAGGGAAACACTTCCCTTTTTATCATTTACTCCATATGTATCATTCTATAACTATAATAATAATTGTATCAATTTAATTTTTATTTTGTAATTATTGAGTTATTTATTTTCTACTACTACCTAATGTATATAATTTTCCTATTTTGTGGTTGCAGAGTTGCGTTTCGCTTCCAATGTCTGACGTATGTGGTCCATCTGAATCATTATATATTTGCCAAGATGTGATGTAATAAACTGTTTCATATCCGGTAAGTGCTGTGTCTTCTACACGGGCGCTATGATGTTATTATGGTTATACGGAATAAGTTAGTGTTAGCGTTACTGTTGGACTACTAACACTGTACTTGATCTAATACCTGTAACTATTGTACTCTTTATCATTGTTTTAAATTTTAAGACTTGCTTTGCAAATGTGACTATTTCCATATCCGTATGGATCTTGTAATCCAGTCTGGATCCTTGGAATGCAAATAAATGAAATGAACTGAAATTAGCAGCATGCCTATGTGTGTAAGTGTAACATGCGTTAATTTTAAAATTTTAATGTCTTGGTATTTATGTACCGCGGGTATTACTTATAAAAATGTTAAGTTACTGTAGTATATATACTGTAGTATATATACTGTAGTATATATACTGTAGTATATATACTGTAGTATATATACTGTAGTATATATACTGTAGTATATATACTGTAGTATATATATTGTAGTATATATACTGAATGATTGTTAAACAAAAGTGCTTCTCTCACGATATATAAAATTGATACTGATTTGACAAAAATTCTTGTACTCATATTGTGCAGTAACTATTAAACACAGTTTACTGAAGTATGATGTTTGCTTAGTGTCTTAGTTTGAATGTTGGTGTATATATGGGTAGTCTGTCTTTTATCATTGCCTTTGATGGTATTTTGAATTATATTCTATTGGACAACACATGTACATGGAGATGCCAAAAGGTACATTCTTAAGTGACATATAAAACTGTTACAAATACAGCAGAGATATAGGAGTGTAAATTATACAAAGAAACACTGCTGTGATATATACTTTTATGATATTAACTGCACATTTGTCAATTATAATAAAAAATAAATGTGATTCACTGATTAAAACATATACATAGCTGTCATTTATCTAAGTACATAAATACTTTTTGAAAATTTAACATAGAAATATAAAAATTAAATTATAGAGGAGGTCGTGTTTGTGAATCAAACAAAACACTAGGCAGGTATGTCATCCATCAGGTTATCTTTATATCTTATTAGAGTCTGAATTTCATTGTCCTGTCATGATTATTTCTGATTACGGACTTGAAAGGAATAATCAGTATGCAATATGATGAGGAACAAAAAAAACTTGAAAATTTAAATTTACATTAAAAAACTGTAGTGACAAAAACAGGAAATGAAGAAGAGCAGTTGCTTGAATAATTAATTATAAATCTGCTCTAGATAAAATTAATCTAATTTACGAATAATGCATTCAAATTTAAGTTGTCAGGTACATATGAATGAAGCCCCTTGTTATGAAACACTACATGTCACATGATGTAGAATACTGTAAATTGTACAGTATCATACTTAAGCTAGGAGCATGTTTCGCTGTGTATCCAAATAATAAGGTAGCTATTATACTTATGGCAAACTTTAACCCATTCACATAAGTGCACATTTGGCACAAATAAATATATAACACTGCCTCACATCATCTGCACCACATGCCTACACATTTTATCTGTAACATGTCAATTTAAAAACCAATACACACACTCTTGCACATCTGTCATTGTCTGTATTAACCTTTTGGCGCCAGAATTATTTTTTAAATTTTAGCACACCCTGTATATAAAATGTGAATAATACAGGAACCAAATATGTTAGAATTATGAAACAAACTGCATTTTGAAGAGAAAAAAATGGTGAGTATATACCATGTTTAAAATATTCAGTGCCTATATTTGTTTAATAAATATATAAAATGCAACTTTAGAAGTTAGCGGTGCGGTACGACCACTATAGTTGACATTAGGCGTCAAAAGGTTAATATCACACACTCTTTGCTTAACCAGTGGGCAAGAAAGATTTATAAGAGTGACTGAAGGACAATATTAAGCTGTCTGCTAAATATCTGAGACAGAACAGTGTGAGCTGTATCCTGCAAGAACAGACATAAAATAATTCATCTCCTAATATTGCAGTGTAGGAGACACTGGGAATAATGTTAAGCACAATAGGGTGAATATGAAAAACAGACTAGTGTCTATGCTAAATAACAATTACCATGAAAGAAATACATAAATTTGTATGAATGCATAAAGTTAGTTATGGAAGGTATATTAAGATCTACAGCTTTTATATTTTAGTTCCTTCTTAACTCACACTGAAGTGATTACCTAAACAGAAATGAGTGCTTTTCTGACAATACAAGCTATTAGCTTTGAAATCGTATAAATCACTTAGACAGTGTGCGATTAATACAGTGTTTTACCTAGCTATATTTCTTTATGTGACCTGAAATAATGTAGTGGCAGGTTTCTTCTGTGCAGTGCTGGGCAGGCCTGAATGCATCCTTGCCCCTTCTACCCCTTCTGCTTTGTTTGTCTTTCTCTTCGAAGCTTTTGGTGTTCCCTCTGGACCTACATCAGCCTTGGGACTTTGCACTCAGTCAGTCCAAACAGGAGTTAGCCATTGGCATGGCATGAGGAAAGTGAGAATGTGAATGGCCTGGGCAGGTAGTTACTATACCAGACGTGATCTTGTTGTGTATACAGAGCTACTATTTGGACATAAGGATTCAAGTTGGTTTCTGCCACGTTACCTGTTCAGGCATGAACTACTGTCAGTTGGTATGGCATGTGACAGTGGCTGGAATTAGTGTCTGCCCTAATTTAATGATCCTGTTTTATTTTGTTTGTATGTTACATAATCTTATTTTTCCCGTTGTATCATATATTTAGTTTTACATCTTACATTACTTTCCTTATGTTTCTGCTTGGTATTGTTATTATGCTGTGTTCTGCCAACCTAACAGATCTCTAAGTGTTCAGGCATTGGCATGCTATAGCCACCCCTTCCCTCCTGCTGCAAGCCTCGAACAGGGAGGTAGTGCAATAATGTAATGGGTTTATCTCATCAGTGAAGAAAGCTTTCCATTCCAACATTCACTGTATCATGTGACTACTTAAGCTCTCTCTGTGTGGTATTTACATTAAAAATAATGAACTTAATGAATTCCATACATAAGACACTGAAAGCTGGAATGGATATCCTGGGCACCCTACATATCATGCACCATTAGCATACAGCACATTCTTAAAAGAATCCTGAAGTGTCCAAACACATAATGGGGCAGGCACAGTATTTCAAGAAATTAATTCATAGAACAATTAATACAATGAATCATGGTTTATATTATTAATTAAAGGACATTAACACTCAAAACATCTACATATGAGAGCCTTTTCAATCATACTCATATGGGTTGTTAATGTGTGTGGCTTCCGAATTAATTTGCAAAAGAAAATGGCAAGTATTACCTTCACTATATGGAATTCATATGTTGCTTATAGGTAAATGTTATTCCATGCAGATACTGAAGGTTAAACAATGCTGTCGACAATTAAAAATGTAAGTGCCAGTTCTGTAATAATGTGAAGAGATCCAAAGTGTATGAAGTCACTTCTCTGAATCATGGGCCATTTAAACAAGATCTGATTAAAAGCACCAGCTATAAATATCTGACCTGAGACAAGTCATTACGTCTTCACTGCACAACTCAAGAGGCATAATTCATTTTGTGAAAAATCTAGAATCTTGGCCACAAAAATTTTGCAAGACCCGACAGCTGAAATGAAAGCCAAAATGAAAATAGACCTTGTGAAATATAAAAACTGACAAGATGAACTTGACATTCTCTCAGTGCAAAACTGTAATCATGATTACACTCATTTCATACCTCCACAGTACGTTAAAAAGGGGCATTTTGTAAAGCCAGCATGCAATGTATGATCCTTTGTTGAAGACAACAGAATATAATATTGCAACATGCAGGAGGCAGGGGTACTCTACAATAAAGTGTATTTGTTGGTTTGATTACTACTGGATATAAAGTAATAAATACATGGTGATATGTGGCACTACAACTGGAATGCAGGTTTTACTGTACATATGGCACTTGGTTGTATGGTTATCAATTATTAATCAATTATTATTTATAAACAATATAGCATTTCTTGCTACAGGTTATCCTTCATGGCATGATCTTAAAATTGCCAGAAAACTGCACAGTAAAAATCCAAACAGATGCTTAGGTACCAAATTAGTATATATACTATATTTATAATCTGCCCTTAAATACACATGACTAGGTATCCTTTGGGGGTTTGACTTATTTTGACAGTTTTGTTAAGATATATGGGGAAGATCATCAGATACCTAGGGCCCTGGTCAAACCCAACTCCATCTGTCATAACTGGTCATCTTCTAGAACATTCTTAACTTTTGTAATAAGAGGAAACCAGTTTTGTCCTGCATTGGAACATTCACCCTTGAAGTCATCCAGATTGAGGGACCAGATCATAGCTCCACCATAACCACCACTTGCAACATATTCAGCCTGTAAGAATGTACACAGTTAGTAAAGGCACTGCAAAAAACACTATTTTATAATTTGAACAATTATTTTTGAACAAGATTTGTGTTAATAAAGTGTTGCAAGGTTACCTTGGAAAGTATGCTCATTCTGTCAGAAACAATTGCCAAAATTTGACTGCTCGTAATAATGTGCAAGGACAGTGACTGTGTGTAGGGCATGATTACACTGAATGGGTCTGGCAGATCAGTGGGCAAGCAGTTCTGAGTTTAGAATTGACTGATGAAATATACATCTTGCACAATGCGGTTTATTGGAAGTAAATATGTTACAACAATTTTAAAAGATATGTTAGGATTCATAATGTGCCATGCCATGGTATTATTATGGCATGGGTTACAAGATTCAATGCTCCAGATTCCATGAAGGACATGAAACTAGCTGGAGCTCCACGTTCTGCCAGTATATCAGAAAGCAAGATGCCGCACATCCAGCTTGGACAACTGCAAGTCAGCTGTGCCAGAGCACAGGTCTAGCTGTGACCATCACATCTAACTCCTTGACACCCAAATCTTCCCCAAGCCACTGTGTGTGGACCAGATCATTAGGCAGGCAACTGAGATTGAGCTACAACCAAACAACATGAAGAGGGACAATGGTCTGATCTTAAGCAGGTCATGGAACCCTCTCATTCAGTCCATGAGACAGAAGACAAGGCCTCCCCAGGACAATTAAGAAGCCTGCTGCCCTTTCTCTTCTTTCCAGCTGTTACTACAATTCTTAACCAGCCACACCTACACTGCAACTTAGGATATCCTGGTATTGTCTAGGTGCACATCTCACAGTGACAGTGAAACTCAGGCACCTGCACTTCACCTAAACCCTTTATCTTGATTTTATTTATCCCAAACCCCATCGCCTACGTGAACATCTCATAGTGAATTACCTCATCTTATCTGCCTTATTTTCAACCAGGTATGGTCCTCTTAAGGCCTAGTACATTTCTTCTCATATCAACATTATTTTTATTTTATTTTATATTTACTTTGCAGTTAATTATTCATTTACCCACCCCCAAACAGAATATTTCCATCAGGCTCCATACTTCTTTGCGCCCCTATCAATGAGACACACTCCCGTGTTCATGTCACTGATAATTCATTGCCCAGCTTCTCACAATACTGCATATTGTAACTGTAATCCACCCCTGCCAATATGCCTGCACCCCATACAATGCATGTCACTACCACCCCTTTTGGCTTGCCTCTTATGCCTTCCTTTCGCTTTCCCCATCACCAGCACATATATAATATACCCTTTCTGCCTGCTGTAGCTGCTCTTATTGGCTGCTTAACCCCGAAGCTGAAGACCAGTGGCCCTTCGAAATGTCAGAAACTACACATCCAGTGGCATGGCAGCAGAAATGAATCTTCATAAAGCAAGTCTGCATAGGGCTGTGAATTAGACATACAATTGGTTTGGTACTGCTGCCTTACTTACGCTGTTGGAGCCAAACATGCTCGACAGATTCTTCATCAAACTAATTTGCACCCATAAAAAATGGCCAGTGTTCAAGCTTAAGTGCAGGTGATACAACCGTTTGCAGTGTTCAGGAGTTCAAGCAGACAGTGCCAGGAACTGCCAACGCACTGTTGAGAGCTGAGATGCCCACTTGCATGTTAATGCAGATATAAATGAACAAAATTACCACAGGTGGGGAATATGAACACGAAGTGTATCTTCATAGGAGGTTCTTATCTGTAATGCTTTTTTAACTCATAATGTTCTGTAAATAAAATCTTTCTGCTGTTTCTGGCTGACAGTTTAGCTTCAGAGTTAATTAACAATTTCTCTGCTTTTAATAACCCATAACTTCATTACTGTGTTCAGTAAAACATTCTTGAGTTGTCAGCCTGAGATTTTATTGTCTTTTGTTGCCATGAAAGTTTCAAGACATGTATCATTGCTGCATTCAAAACAGTCCTCCACTAGACCTCATACTGGACTTTTTGAATCCATCTGACAGCATCACATTCTTATTAATATTATCTTTCATTCTGTGCATTATATCTTCCAAGTGGTTTCTTCCCTTGAGGTGTTTGAAGTTTTTTTTTTTTATGTATTTCTCCTTTTGCTCCACACATGTCACATGTCCTCATATTCTTCTTGCTTTTACTGACATAGTAGTATCAGGAGAGAAATACAAACCATGAAGACCCTAGTTCTGTAATTTTTTACCCTGTTTCTTAGGTAAATTTCTTCTCTTCAGCACTAGTGATAAGTAATAATTGGGTCCCTGTCACCATGGCATGGTGTGTCCTCAGGTTGCGAATGGGGAATGGCCTCCAATATGGAGGGTAGCTGCAAATATATTGAACAAACAGTCACGGACAGCCGAGAAGGGGTGGTCCTTCAGCCTTCTCACCATAAAACCGTATCTTGTTATGAAATGTTCACGCAGACAGCCTCAGACCTGGCTCAGGATAGGGACAGGTGGTGGGTACTTGTGAATGCAGTAATGAACCTTCAGGTTACATAAATTGCAGGGAATTTCTTGACTAGCTGAACACCAGTAAGCTTCTCAAGAAGGACTCTGCTCCATGGAGTAAGTAAGTACTAGTTAGGTGGATCCCTCATCAACCTGACATGATGATTCACTATACGAACACCAACTTCTAACAATACCATCACAGTGCAGGAGTTCCTTGAAACTGATGTTGGGCCATGTCCCATATTCCCAAACCCTTCGACAGCATGTGAGAAAACATTACTGTAAACATTTTAATAGTGAAATTATGACTGCTGAATTTGGCAGTATGTTTCTTTTTGTGGTGCATATATTTGCCGTTGTACATTAATTGTGTATTAATTATATTCTTCTTAAAAGACACACTGTGATGGGCACAAGACTGACCAAAACACGTTGGTGAAAAATATGTAATTGAATTTACTTATATATGTGCATTTGTTCATGAAACACATGAGACTGGACAGTTTTAACGAAGTGACACAATAAATGCTTGGAGAAGCCATATAAAGAAACAAAGGATAGGTGGCCTCTGGATTGATATTCGGATGTTGAACTTTCTTACATGTTTGGTCCTAAAAACTCAACCATGATGTTCATGAGTTAATCAACAGAAATAAAGAAAATATAGATCAGTTTCCATAATTATAGTTAATAACTCCACTGGACATGTGCTTTTACACAACATTTGACAATACTGAACTGGATGCCCACTGGATGCTTCTAATAATAATTTTATGAGTTTAAGATATTCTACACAAGTTGTGACAGATCACATACAATTCAAAAACACATTTTACTTCCTAAATTTATACCTTTTTATGAGAAACATAGTTTCCAATAATATTATAATTTCTCTGTGTTACATTACTCCATTACACAAAAACTGAAGAAGGAGCACATACCTTATAAGCCAGACTTCTTTCATCATCATATGAAATCCATTCTGAGTTCTTGAAAGCGTAAGGTACTCGACTGTCTCGATCAAATACAGTAGCTGCTTCTGTTTCCACAAACTGGCATGCCTGAGGATAACTAACAAATCCCTTATCTCCCACCACACCAATGCCTGATGCTGGTGCTGACACACCATGGTTGGCACTGTTGACAAGCCTAGAAGAAGTTTCAAATTATATCACTGGAAATATCAAAACAAGATACCACAATTCATAAACAGAACAAAGTTCCCGGCTTTTATTATACCCCCGTGTGAAGTCTGGTGTCACCAAATGCTGTATGGGTCTCAGTTCACATCTACAGATTGGATGTCATCCTTGTAGTCTGCTGGTGGCCAGTGACCTGGGCAGGCTAGGGACATGCATTAGGTAGTTAAGAGTGGAAACCTTGCACAGAAATAATCTTGCAGCGAGATGCAGCAATGAGTACACAATGGCCTTGATCTACAGTCTGTATGCAGCAAACTTACAACATTAAACTGCGTTGTTTTTATGGTGTCGCCTTTCTGAACTGCTAAATGCCAACCTAATTCACCATGTGGCAACAGCAAAAGAAAGTTTAGTGGATCATACGCCGGCTGTCTATCATTAATTTGCTGTAATCCCCCACCTTGCCGGTGCAAAACGATGTCTCGTTCAGCTCCCATATCATCTTCAAGTAAAATGGCGACCAGCGAGAGATGATGGGCGATTGTGTGTTCGAAAATCGACTCCTGGGGCTTCATGAGTTGCCAATCAAATGATGAGAACTTCTTGATTTCTTATAAATTTGTCAGTTGGCAGGAACATTTTGAAAAATGAGTTAACTTGATTTAGGACACACTGGTTTGTTGCCACAATAACCTCTATCCAAGCCATCTATGATACAGCATCGCATATTTACTGGTGCTTACATAGCGCTATAAAATCATACAACTGGGCAGAGCTTGTTCTTTATTCAATAGGTAGCAACATACCAACATGTGACACACTGTTCCTTGAACACAGAACACCTACATGATTCTTGCATGTCTTCCAATTACTCGTAAATCTGGGAATTTTCCATAAGCCATGCACCCATGGACATTAATGCAAAGATGCTTTTGTAGGACCTGACCTTCACTCAAAACAATGGGTCTAAACAACTGTTTAAACTCTTGAGGAGGATCATGCAATGGTGCAAGCACAACTGTCCTGCTATGACAGCAACTATTTGTTCTTTCATCTTTCCATTTAATAGCTTGGTAAAACTGGCATATTTCTTCCATTAGAGGTAGATGATGATGGACTTGTTCTTGAAAGACTTTGAGCTTGCTAATCTCTGTATCCACAAATCTCAGTGCATGCCATGTTTTTGATGCTGTTTGGTGTGTTGCATTCATTTGTCAAGGTTGGATGCATTTGTTTGGTGTCACTTCAGCTCTTTGCTGTGTGTGACACCAAGTGTTTTGCTCTCAAATTATCTGTGCTCCTTCTGTGTTTAATTCCATAATGGTCTGAACTTCACCGTCAGCATGTTGGCATAGCTCCACATTGAAGCGAGACATAGCTTTGCGTTTGTTAGCTTTTCTTGTGCATTATGCTTAGGATTCATCATCAGATGTTAGATACTTTTCTTCACTATCAGGCAAAGTATGTGCTATTTGCGCCTTGATGCTCTTAAGCTCTATGTATGTTGTGACCCTCACATAGGAATCTGAACATTTATTATAGCTGCTGTTTCAGGGCAATGAAACTTATAGTATTATCACACAGAAATACTAATATATTGAAATTCAGTTATACTGGACTTGGGACATTTATAGTAGTTGCTCTCGCAGGCCATGGAAACATACATTATTACCACACTGAATGTTGTGCTGTTACATTATATGCAATTGTATTAGAATCAGAGTGTTTATTATAGTTGCTTTTGAAGGGAATTACAGTATTTTCACATTGAAATATTGTGGTATTATATTATGTGCAGTTGTATTAGAATCAGGACATTTGTAACAGTTTCTGCAGCTTATTGGAATCAGCATTTATTCTAGTTGTTGTTGCAGGGTTGGAAACTTACAGTATTATCACTCTGAAATGTTGTGCTATTATGTTTTGTGTAGTTCATAAGAATCAGAACATTTGTTATAGTTGATTTTGCAGGGCATGGGAACTTACGGTATTATCAAATTGGAGTATTATCATATTGAAATATTATCACATTGAAATTCAGTTGTATTTGAATCATAACATATATTACTGTTGCTGCAGGTGTATTGGAATTAGAGCATTTATTATGGTTGCTGTTGCACAGCATGGAAACTTACAGAATTTTCACACTGAAATGTTGTGCAACTGTATTACCTTTGTTCACACGATTCCAATGATAGATCAAGTAGCATAACCGAATAAGAGCACAGGATTTGTATATTCAAATTATGTGGTTGAACTCAAACGTTCTCATCGTTCTGTGTATCTGCGTCTCCTGCCACCTGTTGGTGGTCCATGAAACTGCAACGTGGGAATGTGAACCGTCTGACATACCAAAGTATATATAACATTACAGCACACAAGTGCCCTTAAAACACAGTCTTCATCTTGAACAACTTATGTAAAGAAAAAGTGGTGGCCTGTGTATGTCTCCACATCACTATTGGCATTTTTCTGAGGTATTACAAAATCAGACACAGTGGATGTGCACAGGAACTTAAGGAACATTACTCTAAGTCCACAGAACATTGTTATTTTGCAGCTTAAATTCCTGTCCATTTATATTCAATATGTAAACCAAATAACAGAAGTGAAATGTATTTATGCATGAACAAATTTTGCTCTTCCTGCACAGTGTTTAAACTGATATTTTTAAGACATAATTTTGATTTTCATTTGCACTTTTTCATAATTGCTGGCCATCCAGAACTGTATTTGTGCATGCAATGTATTTAAACTGTATTTATAGAATGTGAACTTACATAAAGGAATGCCCATATGTTGGCAGCCCTACTGTTATCTTTTCTTTTGGCATGCCCTTGCCCTGCCAGTAATAGACAGTCCAGTTTGTATTCAGTGTTGCAAAATATCCACTCTCATCAGCTTGTTTGTATAGTGGTGCATTATAGCCTGTCATTGGAAGATAGTTTACATAGAAGTGGTAATCATATGCCATGATATTTACATAATCCACATATCTGAAAATGAAAATGCATCATATTAGAAGCAGTGTATATACAGGGTGTCCCAGGAGGAATGTGCCAGACTTCGTGAGGGTGTTCCTTATGTTAAAGTATACCGATATAACCCAAAACACCTATGTCCAAAGTTGAACGGTTACGGAGATAATGGCCAGAGAATAGTGTGGTCTTCTTGCAGGTCCACACACTGTACCTGTCAGCTGACAATCTTATCCATTTCCGTCCTTGCGTGTGGTGTCATATAACGGCAATTCAGCTCACGCTAGCCACAGAACTGCACGTGTACTTATTTTAGTACGGTTATGTGGTAGGCTTATACCGGAATGCGCAGTTAGCCATGTTACGTCACCGCTGGGCTTTCTCATGTATAGTGCTTGTAACCCTAAGGACAACTATGACATGAGTGCGAGTGTTTTTGTAGTTCAATTTAATGGCTTTATGTCACTC